>Ga0210059_1016684_pt1 | contig 10566 bp, 9 predicted proteins | sample Ectturendosymbi2_FD_188042 | JGI IMG/M metagenome (GOLD analysis project Ga0210059, IMG submission 188042) | Ecteinascidia turbinata endosymbiont from Florida, USA - Sample 2 (SPAdes) (version 2) | ecosystem: Host-associated > Tunicates > Ascidians > Unclassified | place: Key West, Florida... | reverse complement strand
CCCCTTCCGATGTCAGTGGTCAACAGCAATATTCTCAACTACATACTACAACCTTGATAACGTGTGTAGTTGGCTCTTTTACTTACATTCCGCATTTCCTTTGATTGAACGAACATAAAAATTCGTACTTGCGAAAGGGAAATATGTTGTGAAACAAATGAAAGAATTTAGTATTCATTCCAACCGGATGATGAATCCTGTCTTTCAAAGCTTTCAAATCGGAAAACAATGAGCGTTTACAACTGCATAGAATAATAATAGATGCTGCAGCGCATTGTTTCCACAGAAACGCATTTTTACGACGAGGATGATTTGGCGCAGGGTTGTAGTGGAGTGGGAACGCCGTTCCCACAAATTTTTTTGGTGTGGGAACGTAGATTACATTAAAATGTGGCTGAGATCTCATAGATATGCTAGCGACACGCAGATTCGCACTGCTAATCAAAAGCCTACAGTGAAATAGGAAGATCCAGTGAAGAAATTATTGTGGGCGAACGGTCACTTTATTCGAACTATTTGGTGCAGTCTTCTTTTTTTGTTGTGAGAACGGCGTTCCCACATCTCTTTATTAGCACTACACCCCTGATTTTGCATCAAAATAAAAATCCATTCACAACTAACAAACCATTCCCGGCTTGTTTGCAAACGTGTTTCATGTCTAATTAAAGAAGCGCCTTTTTCCTTAGTATTCAAATTTTCAGAATATTCTTGCATTGATTTCAGGATTTCATGAAGAATCTGGACTCTGCCACCAACAATTAATGACGCTGATTTTGGTATGAAAAATAATCTGGCGCGATTTTAACGGACAATGATTTTTTACTCACTGGTCGTCTCGGGCAGATCAAACAGTATTTCTTTGTTAAGGTCTTGTTTTATGCACCTTTAAAACCTTTTTTAATTCAACATTTTGTGAATAATATTTTGGTACCACTTCGTCATGCTGGAGAGACTGTGCATTTTTATCTTACTGTTTAAATAAAGCTAAACATGGCTTTTTTGAAGTTTCGTGGGGGTGGGATGGACAATATTTCACAATTCTGGTTCTACTTTGACGTATTGCAATTTTTGTGATGTTTTCATTTACTTTGTGTGTTTGATATTTCTGCAATAAAATTTATCATTTATGGTGTACCTTGTTGCAAATTAATAGATCGAACAAGAGAAAGTAGCTTACATTTTAGCACACACATGAAACTTGATCGGTGTAGTCACGGTGAACCAGACTTCACCGATTCTTGTTTAAGGACTTTCATATACAATTTTTACAAAGTTTTGGCAAAACGCGCTTCACTTTGTGCTTTAGATTTTTCAGTCTTGGCTTAACAGCTCTTCAATCTTTAAATTGGAGAGACTGAAGACTTTGGTTAAAAACACATTTAAACTTGTTCACAAGAAAGAAATATCGTGCAAACAAGCACTGTGGATCATCGCTTTCCAAATCTTTTTGGAATACAACGGGCGGACTTTGCACATATTTAAAGATTGAAAATGTAAAATATTGGCGCTCAACCAATAGGAACCAAATAATTGACAACTATAAAAAAATTATATTCAAACTATGGGTTGTGTATGAACAGAATAACAAAGCGAATTAAGAACTGAGCGCATACCGTGAACAGCTGCCTGTGCGGCACGTCGAAACAGAAGCTCCATTAAGGATTTTTTCAGCAGATCTCAGGGCACATAATCCAATAGAAATACATCACTGAGGTTGCAAGGAATCAACACGTTGGTAGTTGTCCTGAAAGTAATGGTAGCAACATCACGTTTTTGCCAAAAGAACTTACATGTGCGCATATAACTTAAAAAGTGAACAATCATCGTCTGAACTTGTGCTTTTTGTGGTGAATTCGCATGTCCCACGTAAAAATCAATTGCTTCTGTACTGTAGTGCAGGCCAGGGTGTTAGTTGTTGCGTAACCGAATATTAGGGGTCGTCGGTCGATTACGATTCCCAGGGTTGCCAACCTGTCTTCACCGAAAAAAGTCAGATCTTGTCTCAAAAAAAGACAGAAAAAATCCGGGTAGCAGTTTTACAGCATATACACAAAATATGCATAACCAAACACAAAATAGACATGAAGCTCGTCAGAAACATCGGCATAATACAATCCCACTCTTTAGAAGCATTTTCTTTTCCCATAATTACACTGTCGTGCACTTGCTTTTTATCAATAGCATCGATCATTTTTAGGGCAACAGTAAAATCTTTTCAATATTTTGTGCACTCTGCATGGTTATAGACTCTTTTCAGAAGAGATTTGTAATGAATATGCAGCTCAGACAGTGTTTTTCCAGAGCCAAGCCATTCCGACTGAAAAAAAGCCAGGAAAAGCCGGATTTTGTCTGGCTTTTTTCGGAAATAAAAAAAGCCAAAGGTATTCAAAAAAAGCCAGAATTTAAAAATCTGGATTCAGAAAAGCTAAATTGGCAACCCTGACGATTCCACAGAGATCTCTGCCAGCTGAGGGGTCAACCTGGTTGTTGCAAGAGCACTGGTCATTCTCCCAACTAAACAACCTGACGTTTTGAAGTTGCCGCAAGGCAATGCAAGGCGAAAAAAAGATTCTCACCACTTTGTCCGGTAGGACTTCAACTCTCCCAGGGCGAATCCAGCTAGTAACGTTATGGGGGGAGATTTCTGTGATATTTGGCAGTCAAGCCTCATAACAGTTTCGCTCTTGAAAGAGAGATGAAATATATATACTTCATAACACTGCTGTGACAAAATAATGGATGACAGAATGGCCTTATATCGCGAATGCTGTTTTCCGAATTGTAAAGAATCATGGTGAATAAAGTTACTTTCAGAAGTTATACGGGGGCGATTGCCCCAATCGCTCCACCATCGGATCCACCCTTGAACTCTCCAATAGTACTTGAAGTTTTATTGCCTTCTTCGATTATATTCAAATATTAGACAGTGGCGTAGCAAGGGGGCCCAGGGCTCCGGGTGGCACCTTCTGGGGGCGGCGCTTTGTTGATTAAAAACTGATGTTGAAAGGAGTTTAAAAGTTGTGATTCTCCTTTATTATTTTTAAATCAATTTTTTTTAATTTTGAAAGTTCTAAATTATTTTAAGTTTTTGTCTTTAGAAGCCCTAGACTGGAAGGCTAGCCTAGAAAAAACAAGAAATGTAGTTGTGAAGTGAGCAAACTGATGAAATGGTTTCTCGAAAATCTGGGTCAAATCTAATGCGTTATAGGTACTTCAATGTTATTCTTGAAACCATGTCTTTTTTAACACACTGGGTTACCCCATCCCAATAAAAAGTCCTATAAACAAACGAAAGAGATGACATTCAACCGTAGACTAGCAAATATTACTGGCCCGTTAATTCGAGGTTTATACTGCCCCTCCTCTCAAAAACTGATGAAAAAGGCCCTGCATGAAATCACGGTAGTCAAGGCTATCTTAATCCTTTTTCTCGTATCGTTCGATTCTTAGCAACGCCCCAACGGTACATCATTACATCACCTGACACCTGAGCACTGACGACGAACATTTCTTGGCACATAACATGCCATTTTTTTGATGTTCAGTTGGACATTTTCAAGAAGTGCCACAAGCTACAGCCTAGTCCAGTGTGGTCCAACTACAGGCCTGCGGGCGTCATGTGGCCCGCCACAGCGTAATCTGTGGCCCGCCGAATCATTCAGGAAAAATCTTCAGATCTGAAATATGTTGAAAAGCGCGTGAGGTACGTTTGTCTCACTGAATTGCATGCGTTGGATAACGTGCATTTGCACAAGAACAATGAATAATACTATTACTGTGTACCATCATTTTTTTGTTTTATTTATTTATTTTACGATCAAATTAGAAGGTGCGCTCTCCGCTCACCCTCCGCTGGAGCACCTTACTGGATAACCTCTGTGTTTTTGTCGCCTCGGCGTTCATTTTCTTGAAGAGTACATCTAGCGCAGTGGTTCTCAAAGTGGTCGATATCGACCCCCAGGGGTGGTCAATTGGACCATCTAAGCTAAGGGGTCGATAAATAGTCATGGGGTCGAATGGGGGTCACTGAATGCCCAGGGGTTTAATGAATAACTGCTGGGGTCTATTGGAGATATGAAGCCTCGAATTCAAAATTATTGTCAATCGGGCAAGGAATGCAAACGGCGTTTTTCAACAAATCAAACAAAATTAAGAGGGCTGATCAAATCTCAGCTGCAGTAGTTTGGAAGTACATTCGATTCGAATAGTTTTTTATTAAATCATCCATTGTGATGACTAGGGCAACCATTTTTTGACCTGAAAACTAAAAATTGTGACTTTATAATTCAAAACTTTTGACTTTATTTTGTCAAATAGATTTTCGGCGTTTGCATCTGCAAAATAATTCAGCCTTAGGTGTTGCGGTTGACCCAGAAGCATATTTAACTTCGGGGATGATATACATATAAGTACATTAATAACTAAAGTAGTGGCAAACCTGAGAAGATCATAAAGTTGAAACACTATATGCAGAATGGATTGAGCATTTACCAAACCAAGTACTGTTAGACCACATTTCTTGCCTTAACACGTCTATCCTACATAACATTCAAATTTTTAAGTAGTGGGCAAAAAACACTGTTACGTCTTACGTCAGAAATCGCAACAAACCCATGATTATTACAGAATTGCAACTAAACTTACAAAAGCATATCAATATCTGTTGTTGTAGTTTCAATAAAATACCGATAAAGAGAAAAAACTGTTGCAAGAAAAGTTTGACCCAACGATAAATTTTGACCTAATAATAAATTTTGACTTTTTTTGACCTAATAACTTGGTATTCTTCATGGTATGAGTATGAAATTGGTTTGGTGGACGTTTCATACGCTTTAGAAAAGGCAGACAAATTTTGATTTTATTGACTTTTGGTTGCCCTAGCGATGACATTATGAAAACTGTTCTGTTTGTTACGTCACAAACAATATTGCAGTGCATGTGTCGCAGTTCGGCAGTTGTTAGACTGGTAGTACAGCAGTACGCTACGCAGTAGGGTGGAGAACAAGTCCTTGTATTAGTAACTGTTGGGCTAGGTCACGGGATCTACAGAAAATTGTATACTTTAATTGGGGGTCGACATGCAGAAAAGTTTGAGAACTACTGATCTAGCGCAATGAACTCAGTACCGCCAAATAAATTTATCTATCCGCTAAACGCGGCCATCTCAAAGTGGCCCGCGAGCCAAATTAATTGCCCATCCCTTCAATAGGTAATTTAAATTAGAACAAGCATAACACCTTCTCATAAAAATGTACAATAGTAACGGTGTTCTTGTTTTATAGCCTAAATCCTTTTGTTGGAAGTGGTCCGGAAGTAGCTAAATTTTTGTAAAATATACCGTAGGTCAAAAGTAGTTGGCCCACGCTGGCCTAGTCATTGGATGGGCTTATCAACATTAAATTTTGGCAACTGAAGTGAAGAACTCTCCAAACGTAATGTTGCTCAGTTTCACTAGAACTGCTGTTTTTCTATGTGACGTACTGGTGTTGGAAAATGCCGTCCTTGAAGCGGGTTATAGTGCAGTTGGTGTGCTTGCGTGGGTAACTTAGAGTTCAGATGATAGGTTTGAACTGCAAGTAGAGTGAATCAGAGTCAGCCGATAGGCAATGTGTGTTTCGTAGAAGTCTCCTTTCTTCAACGGTACACGTAACATTTGCAGTCATACAAGAAGCAATTTCAACAAGAAAAGCTTACTGAAGGTGTTGCTCTCAATTTGATGAATTTGAGGCTTGAACCTTAGTCTGAAACCTAACGCAAGGGCAAACGATATGTTTAGGTATGATTGTGGTGAAGGCTTTTGTTAAAAGGGGCGTTAAAAACGGAAACAGTTGCACAATTCGACCATCGATGTACTGAATAAAGTTGTTCAGCGCAATCACCGTAGAACGTAAGACATTGGAATCGCTGCTGAACATTAAAAAGGCCTGTTGGCTGGTTTCGTAACACAATTTTCCAAATAGACGTATGCTGTTAACGAATATAAAGGCAAGTAATAACACTATGCACGTGTAATTTTATCAAATCTAACAGATAGACCAAGTATGCAGGCCACGATGAAGGTTGCCAGCCAGTGCTCAACTAGAGCCGGTGTTAAGCTTATTTCACCAATTTTATCAAAATAGATCCCGCACCTGTAGAGGGCCACAGGCAAGTGCCGACAGAGTTATAATTTTAATATTTTTATACACTCTTTAGAGTCTCTTAGAAGAGAATTAAAACCAGGGAAACCGGAGAGCGGGTGCATTTCCCCCATGCCCTTTCATAAAGGGGGTAAGGGGGGAGGCGGTGCCTTTTCATGATAATATCATAGGCACTATTCATGGTTTACCAAGATCGATTTGAAACAAATTTATTGCAGCTGTTCGAGCCCCCAGAAACTTCAGACTGGTTTTCTATAATTTCTAGTATTACTTTTGAGGTCAACATTGTTGCTGAACAGAAACAAGGTAACCAGTGGCGGATCCAGACCAGGCGTTTGGGGGGCAGTCAAATATGGGGGTGCCAAAAAGTCTTTATTTGTTTCAATGCCCCAGCTTCTCTGCGACAACCGATGGGTATCACACAAAAGTAGTTACCTTTTCTAGGCCAAGAAAATAGCTTTTTTGGTCGAACTGCGATCTTTCAGGAAATCACCACAGTTTAAAATCGCTTTCTATTGTTAATTCACAAAAAGTTTGAAGCAGGTCCATGTAGATAGGTCCTGTTTTTCACAAGTTACACATAAGTGAGAACGCTATGGGTGTCCCAAACAATATTTCATTTCTACAATAATTGTTTGAAAGATATACACTAAGGCAGTGGTCCCCAACCCTTTTGTAACCGCGGACCGGTCATTGCTTGACAATCTTACCGCGTCCCGGGAGTACTCTAGCAACAGTGTTTCTGTGGGAGGAATCGAGCAACCAAATGCCCAGAATGCGAGTGGTGCCACCACCAATATACATTTTGCGATTTCGCGGGCCGGGGATTGAGGATCACTGCCGTAAGCATGCTGCGCGATAGTGTTTGACATGTTTTGGATATCCGCACATCGGAAAAAACAATGGCTGAAACGTATTCCGAATTGCTTAGAATGGTTCTTTTTACACTAGGAAGTGGCAACTCAATTTCCAAGCTAGGAGTCAAATAAACAGCAAAATGGCGATCACATTTCCAGATGAAGCTTGTGCAGTTACAGGTACTGCACATGAAAAGCACATTTATTGCTGAAACGGCAATTCAAAAACAAAAAATAAATGAAAGACATTTGCTACGACATTACTCCCATTTTAGGTGGCTCTGCTGGCTATCGTGAAAAACGATTTCATAATTGCATGAGAGGTTCACACTGGGCCTGAAAGCATATGACCCTAAAATGCATTTAACGGTACTAATATAAGCAGAATTTCAATCAAGTGTTTAATACTGTTTCACACGTTTTGACATTGGACTGCTGATGTGAAGAAAATACATCAATTCCGCTAGTCCAGATTATGATGAAATTTGTGTGTTTTTTCCAAGTGTACGTTGGTTGCAAAGAATACTAAATGTGTGCCAGGCTGATGCAAAATCGCATGGGATTATTTTCAACTGAAACAAAACTGTTTGTATGACGTTTAAGGTTAAGAGTGCAAAAAGCACAGTCACCCCGATACTGACACTGGGTGGTCAAAACGTAAATCTGTCAACTAATACATATATCTGGGGTTGTATTGGATACTGAGCTCTCAGATTTACATTCAGAGACAACTGCGGTATCAATATTGTGCAGCAAACAAGCTGCGAGCCTCTTATTCCCGATGTTCAAATGCAGTTAAAAATGTACATTTTCGTTCCTGTTGTACCCCCATGTATGCATCACAGTTATGGTGTAATAATTTCAGGAAGGCATGCATACAGTGTTTGTGTGTGGTCTATAATTTTGGATGCAGAGCTCTATACAACCTGCCCTGGAGAGCGAATGTTAGTAGCCATCAGGTTCAATGCAACATTCCTACCTTTGAGGCCCTGTTACAAAAAATACGTACCTGTTTCTCAAAAGATGTAGAAAGTCTAACAACATATGGCTGCGTGCTTTCATGCAGTCAGATTGTTTGTATTCGTCCCTATTCCTTGAACACTACAATCGCATTTTAGTTTGGGACTGTGTGCTCGGACATTGCAGTGTTTGTTCGTTTGACGGCGTGTCATGTCACAACGCATTCGCATTTTACCTGGCCTCGACCAGTTTAGGAGTTGGCGCCCTACTCTCCAGTAGTGTTGTATTAAGAATGTCTGTAACCCTGTGGTTCTGCCTTCAACGCAGTTGCAAAAAGTGTCTTTAACCAGTGGCGCAACTGGAGGTTTGAGCCAGGGGGGGCAAACTTAGCTGAAGGGCCTTTGGCCACCGTTTGGGTATGCAATAATTAGTTTCCAAAAACGCATATACGTTATTCCACAAATACAGACAATATTTGTTGGGTGATGTAATGAGCTTCAATTGGTTAAATGACTTCAAAGTAGAATTTCTCGTTTTCATGTAACATATCCTATCCAAAATTGATACCCATCAGTGACTTGTGACTGGGTAAGGTAGCCTTGTGATTTGTTGTAAAACCCACCACACCCAGGGGCGTAACCAGGCTACATGGCGCCCGGGTCAAGAAACAAGTTTGGCGCCCCCGTGTTCGAACCTGATGTCTTTCGGAAGCAAATTTGCTGTACTGAAGAAAGTAGCGTACTTGTGACATTGTTGGAACTTTTTTGGCGCCCTGGGAACTGTGACCCCTTGTCCACCCTCGTTACGCCCCTGACAAACCTGAATCTTGGTAATTAACTCCTAAATTAATTCCATTTTTCTTCTAAGCACCAAATGCTTGACTTGATGAGGCATGGAGCTAGATTCTGGACACTGCGTAAGTAAATAAGCGCAAAACGGAACTTTTGAGCAGATCATCGATCTCTCCGCATCAGTGATAAAGCCACATTCATTTAGTAACTACTAAGCAAATAATGCGACACAGTTTTATCTAAATATGGAGCTGCACGCCAAACAATTACAAAGTATGAACAGTGCCGTAGTAGGCCTACTCTGGCCCCCCCGAAATGCTTACATGCGCTCCCTAGTGGTGATTTCTAAAAAAAATATTTCTAAAGCGTTGCTGTATTAGTGTTATTATTCGTGATGATTTAGTTGCCGCTGTAATTTATCTATCGCAGGGCTACTCAACTGGCCGACCGTGGTCATCCAGCAACACAAAGAAATCACTTTATAGTGTCACAGTAGCACACATGAAAAATATTACATAACAATAACCTTGAAAATATCATAAAAAACGTCACATTATGGCAGTGTTGAAACGGCTTCGGGCGATTCAAAAGCCTTAATGACATCATACAAATCTAGAGAGCGCACACATGAAGCTTCGATTAACAACATGGCTAATAAGGATAGTCTGCTGTCACATGAGACCTGTTGAAAGTTTTGATCAGTTTCAGTTTGATGAAATTCCTTTAAGCGCTGGCTACAGTTTCGGGACAGTTGAACATAGTCAGAAGCGCAATAAATACGTTTGGATAAACTTCACCAATACGTCTTGAGAATAGAGCGTAGCTGTCTGAACAGCAGGCTACGCAAATGTGTAACTTTGGTCGTGAGCACCAAAGGTATCTTTGCTTCTATGCAGTACAAAATACGGCAAGACTGCCTGAGCTAGCCACAATGCATTTTTTCACTAAAATCACTACACAAAATACGTTGATCAGGTGCAAGTCTGACTTCTGGACGTATACAGCTAGGCATATAGGCTAGCTCAGGGGTCACCAACGTGGTGCCCGCGGGCACCAGATCGCCTGCACAGACCATGTGGGTCGCCCACGGGCTTGTTCTGAAAATAACATAAACACGATCAGTGTCTTCACACTGATGTATAACTTTAATTTTTATTAATGATAACGTAATTGAAGACAAATTGAGCAAATTTTTATTTCAGAAGCGTGGGTATCAAACTGGTAGCCCTTCGCACAAATCTGTACCAAGAAGTAGCTCTCCGTTCCAAAAAGGTTGGTGACCCCTGGCCTGGGCTAGCTTAACGTTCAACACTCCAACCAATGAATGTCGAGATTTTACACTCAAGCCTCAAATACGTTTATTACCTCACAGACGCAGGGGCGGATCCAGTCCGTAAGTTTAGGGGGGGGCGATTTCAGAAATATTTGGCAGCCAAGATTCAGTTGGCAGTCAAGTGTCTTTCCGAATTGTACAAAATCATGGTAAAAAACGTTACTTTTGTGGGTTTTAGGGGCGACGATCGCCCCACCTGTATCCGCCCCTGCACAGACGTACCAAAATGATCAGGCGATGTTATTCTAGTTCAGGGGTCCGCAAACTGTGGGTCGTGACCCAAACTTGGGGGTCCGCAAACTGTGGGTCGTGACCCAAACTTCAGGGGTCTGCAAACTGTGGGTCGTGACCCAAACTTGGGGGTCCGCAAACTGTGGGTCGTGACCCAAACTTCAGGGGTCCGCAAACTGTGGGTCGTGACCCAAACTTGGGGCGGGAGAGCTTCCACTCTTGGTCGCCAAATAATTTAAATTTACATTTTGATT
>Ga0210059_1016683_pt1 | contig 10566 bp, 7 predicted proteins | sample Ectturendosymbi2_FD_188042 | JGI IMG/M metagenome (GOLD analysis project Ga0210059, IMG submission 188042) | Ecteinascidia turbinata endosymbiont from Florida, USA - Sample 2 (SPAdes) (version 2) | ecosystem: Host-associated > Tunicates > Ascidians > Unclassified | place: Key West, Florida... | reverse complement strand
CTCGAAAAAAACGGTCTCTAGGAGACCAAGTCTCGAGACTCCATCACTGTTATTCAGACCCGTTGCTCTACAACAGGAGTGGATCCGGGGAGGGGGCGATTGCCCTTCCTAAAACCTACGAAGGTAACTTTATTCAACATGATTTTTTACAATTCGGAAAACAGCATTCGCGATATAAGGCCGTTTTGCCGTCCATTGTTTTGTCACAGCAGTTTTGTGACGTATAGGCTACTTCATTCCTCTTACAGTAGCAAAACCGTGAGACTAGACCAGTGATTCTCAAAGTTTTTCGGTTTGCAGCGCACTATGAAAAAAAATCCGCGGCGCACTTTCTACAAAACAAAGTTGCTTTAAAAAAATTAATACGATGGGTGTGCCTGTTTTCGGGAACAAACAAAGATAGAAAGGAGGTTCCGTTTTTGCCAACCACACCCGCATTTAGTCATCAATTCCAAGAGGTTTCTCGTTTTTTGCTTTTAATTTCTGTCAGAGCAGAAAATCCATATTGACAGACCCATGAAGATGCAAATGGCAAGATTATTTTGATGGCTTTGACACCGATCATTGAATAGGATTTGTAAGCAGATCGCCAAAACTCATCCAAGCTGTTTTGGGGAAACAGTGCTTGAAAAAACGGGCCGTTTCGTAATCAATGAGCTGTATGGGCGTCGGCAGAAATTTTTCCAAGCGGTGGCAATATCGACATTTTGCTTAACGTTTTCAGGTTGCTAACGAATGGACGTTCATAAAAAGTTTTACCATTTTATACCACAAAAAATTCCACATGAAAGCACGCGTGCCATTCGCATCCTTTTAAAAATCATATTCAGGTGGAAGTGTATACGAGTTTGCCAAAACGGTGCACTTTCTGTCATCCATTACAGCTTTTGCTGAAATGACGTATAATCCAATATCGTTATCATTGCAAACTGCAGACAACTGAGTATGAATTGACTTGGAATATCCACAACTACGTTTGTGGTGCTGTCATTAGCAGGGACACCGGAACAGCGGTAGAGCAGGGGATGCAATAAAAGGGTTGAGCGCAATGGAAACCAACATAAAGCAAAAAAATCGTTCCCAATTATACTTATTTCTGTTCAGCAACAATTATGACCTCAAAAATAATAACAAAAATTATAGAAAACCATTCTGAATTTTCTGGGTGCGCGAATAGCTGCAATAAATTTGTTTCAAGTCGTTTTGTAAACTATAAAATGACCCATGATACTGTTATGGAAAGGTACCAATGCCCCCGTTGCCCCCTTATGAAAGGGCAGGGGGCAATGCTCCGTTATAGTCCACCGCTCTCCGGTTTCCCTGGTCATTAGCCTGTGCTGGTTGAACCTCACTTCTCAATGTTTAGTCTGGCCTGTTTTACAGTTTACCTATCAGATATGCTTTTTCTGTTCATAAACTGCCAAATATCCAATTTGAGCACTTCTACAAGCAAGTCACAATTTAAGAAATCATCAGCCAGAACAACATTAGCGGTGAAAAACAAGAAAGTAAGACGCCCTCGCAAAACTTTTAAGCAATGAGAAGTAGACATGTCCTATAGACCTATGTTGACACGACTTTCGCACAACTTACTGAAGTAAGAACACCATGCAGGATTTAATAAAATGGGCAGATAAATTATAAAAACTCGCCGCAGTAAATACAGCTTTGTATTTATTCAGAAGTCAGAAATAAATCTTAACGTTTAAGACGTATTCCCACAAGGCTGCATAGATAACAAGCTACAGTGTAATATTATACTGTACGAAAAGAAGCCTGAATAACCGTTTATTTTGAATAAGCCATTCACTCAGACACAGGGCCGCAACCAGCTGATATGTCCGTGGGGCAAAGTGAACTTAACATGTTGTTGTAGTATTTTCGGGGAGGAAATGATGGTAGCTTGTTGTTGTACCTAACATCTGAAAAAGATTTTAAAAATTTCGGGAGAGGTTGCAATTGCCCTGTTGCCTTGTGCAGTGTGAGCGTAATAGCGACAAATGAAGTGTCATTGCAAGAAATAAATCAATTAATCGGAATTGAGCTGCTAACGTCAGGTTTTCTGGAAAATTTTGGTTCTTAGTCCTAATTTCCAGGGGGATGCAAATGCCCGTTTTGCCCCCTGCGGACGCCCATGACGAACTGCCCTTCCTCTTCGGTAGAAAGATTGCTTGATTCATTGATTCCAAATGGATTAACTACCCAACTAAACATTCCTGTTAGCCTAGCTCAGCATTGAAGTCAACATGGTGAATAGCTCAGCGTTGAAGTCAACATGGTGAAACTTCAGGTGCTTTCAGACAGACAGTCTTGTTTCAAAATACATTACTACATAGCAATTATAACGTGACAATCCAATTATAACATGACAATCACCCTTACGATATCCACAAGGCAATACGAAAATACCATATTATCATAGTCGCTATATAACCATGATATTATTATCAGTTATTTAATCATGGATAGTTTGCATTCAAGTCTCGCATGCTTGCCTGCATGCCTAATTGTAAGACGAATTGATTATTTTCAATAATTCCAAAAAGTTCCGCGGCACACCTGAGAATCTCCTGCGGCACACTAGTGTGCCGCGGCGCACAGTTTGAGAACCACTGGACTAGACTACCAAATATTACTGAAATCACACACCCCCAGGCGCGTAGCCAGAAATTTTGATAGGGAGGGCAAACAAAAACCAAGTCTACAACATTTAAATATATAATGCCCCTTGGTTTTAAAGCACCATCCAGAAAATGTGCTTTTTTCTGGCAATTCTTTTTCTGAATAATTCTGTTCTGATTCAAACCGGCAAATAGAAAGTTTGCTTTCATTGAATTAACATGTTTAAAAGTTTGTTTTTAGTAAATTTCCAAGTTTCTGCCTTGAACGAGAGCCACCATTTTCTCGTAAAACTTCCCTACGAAGCATTTGTGAAAATGTTGATGCTATATGAGTGCAAAATCTACAGTATACTTTTTTCAGCTGATATTGCAGTTGAACAAGGAGTCATCGTGGCCGTCATTGTGATTGCGCTTTTTGTATTTACACGCTTGTGATGTACACCAACACACGTTCAATCGAAGCCGAGTAGCGACTTTGCTCCAAGACGCGGACTCCCGAAGCATTAGTCTACAAAACTTGCGCGCATGCAGACAAAGACGTGGATCTGGTCTAATTCTTGAGCGACTGGTTGACGTATGCAACTGATAACGTAAACGTTGGAGTTCCTCAACGCGTTAAAAAATGTTTGGATTTTATGTCATTAAACGCTATGAAATGCGACTGCGGTAGCAATTTTGTGCGCTACTTGCACTAAGCCTGCTTCCCATAAACGATTCTGAGGTATTTATCTACCTAGCTTTTCAGAGTTAACAATAAAATTCACAAATATTAATAAAGCCAATTTTTTTTAATTGGAGAGAGTTTTCATGCCCCCTCAACTAACCTGCATATGTTTGACCCACTCAGTCTACGCAAAGTGCGAAACGGTTGTGTATTTGTGAAAACAAAGCCACAATCGATGACTACCACGGCTCTGCAATGAAATAGGCGTACTTGTCGCTGCAGCTTAACACAACGGTTGGTAAGTTGATATAGCCCAGTGGTTGCCAAAGTGTGGATCAAAACCCAAAGAAGAGCGGAGTAGGGTCAAAAAATGGGTCACGCAGAGGCGATCCAAACCAGAGTTTTAGATTTTCAGCGTTACCACTGCTTGTCTGCATGGGCGTCGGAAGGATTTTTTCCAGGGGGGGCCACTAGGGGATTTTCCAAAATTTTTCCAGGGGGTGCCAAAAGTAGTGAAATTTGGTTGTTCCCAGTCGAAATTAAGAAAACAAGCTTTTTTTGCTTAAATTTTCAAAATCCAAGGGGGCCAAGGCTCCTGCTGCCCCTCCCTTCCGACGCCCATGCTTGTCTGTCTGTAGCGAAGATACTTACGAAAAGTAGATTGCTGACATTAAAAACGAATTTAGCAACTTGCTGCCAAAAGTCATCACACTATCAGTATTTTTTTCATACGTTGTTTGAGGCTTGGGTCATGAGTTGTTCACCAAAGTCAGATTTGGGTCGTGCTAAAAAAGTTTGGTTGAAGTCTTTCTTTAAATCCATCAGTGTTTGAACAACAAAATCCAACTGACTAGGAAAAAATTCAAATTAGTTTCATTTTGGTCACACGCGCTTCATCGAGAAAAGAGGTTCCAAGCCATCTGTAAGCAAATGGCAGTGTTAATGGCCTATCACTGACAAAATAAAAAGCATCTTTCTACTATCTTTAGACTTTTCGTTGACTCTTCACGTTGCAGCTGAATGCTGCTTTTCAAATTTACTGTGCTGTCGGATAGTGTGGCAATTAACATCAGGTGTATGTTGAAACATTTTTAGGCTATGTACAGGTCGGATTCTGATTACTTGAACAAAACATTTTTTACTCTCCGGCAAGGTAAAGGGAGATCATTGATGAAACCGTTAAGGCTCCACTCCACATATTGGTGATTGAACCGTCACAGTAAGTCTACATGCCATTACTACTAAATATCTAGAATAAGTGCTATTGTTGCTAGACAGTGTCTATGGCCTACTATAATTGCGTAATAAAAAAGACTTTGACACTGAATTGCTTCCCAGCCAAGGCATAAGCTTCAAGGCATACAAAATGTGTATCACCGCGATATTCACGCAGTCAGTTGCAAAACTGTACAGACACAAAATTCTACGATATTCATTTAAAGCTGCGGGTAATGCTGCAGTCAAGGGCAAAATATACAGTATTTGTAGCATGCCAGAGTTATCAGAGAAGAATTTTTTCAACGGTCTTGAAATGAAGTTTACATCACCATTAGGTGGGATATAGCAATCTGGCGGGCCAGAAACAGCGGCGACAAGCGTTATTCCTTATTTCACTTTCGGTTAATGATGACAAGCGCGTATATACAACTCTGTATTTCATTATCCCCAACTTCCACACGGAGCTTAACCTCAGCCACGGCATGAATTCTCCAGCATTTGCACTATACACAATATTTGCTAATTATGTGGCAATTGGTACACCATAGTGCTTTGATCAGGTTCAGCTAAAAGTTAGGTTTTTATGCAGTTTCGTTGATTTGCACTGACGCATTTCTTTGGCTTGCACATCAGACGCTTGATTAACCTGAAAAGTGTTAGTGCTAATTTCGGAATTGGGGGGAGAAATTTCCCCCATTGCCCCCCTGGCCACGCGCCTGCCCCCCTAAGATTACTGGCTGGATCCGCTCCTGCTCTGCAAGCAAGCGTTACGATTTTTGAAAGGGTAATTGCCAATTTTCCGTGGATGGGCAGCAAGTTGTCTAACCCACAGAGTTTGACACATTGAGTTGTGGCCCTTGAACCAATCTGGTTATGTGTAGGCTATTTGGTCTGGCAGTGCTACATGGTTGCACACTCTTGACTTAGGCCTACCTTTGTCCGCAGCATCAGCCATAGCCTTAAATGATCATGGTAGATTTGTGTTTTTGAAGAGTTTTAAAAAGTAAATGCGTGAATATAGTGGTGATATTCGTTTTATATACCTTGAATCTCAAACTTTGGCCTAGAAGCAATCCTGTTTCAAAGTCATGTTTGTTACGCAAATAGACCATAGACACTGCTTAGCAATAACAGCTTTCATTCTAGTTCTAGATATGTATTTGTTACGATTAAATATGTACTGTGATGGTTCAACCACAATCATGTGGAGCGTCAATATTTTTATAAAATATTTCACATTACCTTGCCGGCGAGTAAAGAAATAGTTTCGTCAAGTAATCAAGGTCCGACCTGTAAGCCTACATAGTCTGAAAGTGTTTCAGCTTTCATCTGATGTTAATTGCCACCCTATCCTCCAGCAAATTTGAAATCATTCAGCTGCAACGGGAAGTGTCAGCAGCCAAATCTAACGTGGAAAGATGCTTTTATTTTCAAAGTGCTGAGGGCATTGACACTGCCGTTACTTGTAGATAGCCTAGTAGATACCTTTCAGCTTGCAATCTGCTTTCTCGATAAAGCGCATGTGACTAAAATGAAAAACATTGAATTTTTTCCCAGCGGTTGGATTTTCTTATTGAAACACTCATGGATTAAAAAAGACTGCAACCGCTTGCGCTAGAATGGCTAGATCAGCGGTTCCCAAAGTTTTTTGAGCACGGCCCAAATCTAAGTTTGGTTAACATGCCTCAAACAACAACCCAAGTCTCAAACAACGTATAAAATAAAATGATTGTATGGGTGATTTTGGCAGTAAGTTAGTTGCTAAGTTCGTTCTTAATGTCAGCAATCTATTTTTTTCTGAAGTAGCTTACCTAGGGGGGAAGGTGGGGCACAGTAGGACTAGGGGTACAGTCGTTTTTTTTTATTTATTCAGAAAGTTGAAAACGTTCAACTTTGAAATTTCCATGGTGATTTACCATGGGTGGCGAAGAGTTTTCTGAGGGACCCAAATTTTTTTAACCATGCCGTAAGTTTTCAACTATGCTCAACACATTTTCCAGCGGGGCGACAAATTGTGCAGGGAGGCTTCGCCTCCCCGGTTTACGGCCCTGCGTTGAGGGCCTCTATCCTTTGCGTTATCAGCTGCATACGCCAACCAGTCGCTCAGGAGTTGGATAAGATGCATGTCTTATATGCACTCAAGTTTTGTAGAACAACTTCGTGAGTGGTCTTAAACAGGGATGCAGTGCTAACAAAAAAGATATGGGACTTAACGCATCCGAAAAAATAGCCGTTTTGAAACACCTTCAATGCCATTTTAAAGCAAAACGTGAAAAAGGTGTGGGAACGCCGTTCCCACGCGTTCCCGCCCCACTACACCCCTGGCTTAAAGCAAAGTCACTACTCGGCTTCAATTAAGTGTGTTGGCATACATCAGCCGGTGTGTAAATATAAAAACTCGATCATAATGGCGGCCACTATGACTTCTTGCTAACTGCAGTATATTGACTGCAAAAGGCATACTGCAGATCTTGCACTTATACCATCGAGATTTTCACAAGCGCTTTTGTTGAAAGTACAGCATTGCTAATTAATCTTTCACTGGTGATGGAATTTCTGACAAATGTTTTGACTAATTTCATTTTCGAAAAACTTTTCTAGCATGAAGCGTTGGTGACTGGAAGACGGGAAGAGTTAAAATATTCGTAACAGCTTGCATAAAAAATCGAACGCAGTTTTGTAAAGAGTTATAAATGAAAAAATGTTCTAGCAATGCAGGCAGCTGCGACTCTTTCGGAAGCATATTTTTTACCAGAGGTATTTCATGTTTTAAATCATTTTCACGATATGCATTTGCGCATTGTTTCAAGTGTTCCTTTGATAGAAGTGTTTGACCTTCTGTTTTTCATGCTTTAATTCCTATTGCGAGTATGCCACATGTGATGTTACAGTTAAGGATTGGGTCACAAAAATGACGGGGTGTTTTTGTTTTGTATCGAGCCCAGTGGCGTGCAGAGGTGGGGCGAAAGGGGCGCCGGCTCCGGGCATCTAAGGCCAGGGGGGCATCCAAAGAGTGAAATTACAAAAAATTAAATGCTGTAACTAGATGATTTTCCCTATTGTAAGTCTACTGATACATGCTGCATGGATTTAATTTTACGAAACTTGTTTTGTTGTCAATACTACTTTTTACGTATTTAAATGCCAGTAATTCTTCATTTCTTCAATACCAGGGACCTATACTTTCAGTGTGAGGCGCACACCCAATCAAACTGATAGTGCCGTGACTTGTTCCAGATCGTGCGATCAAGGGAAAATCACAAAAAAGGATTGAAAGATAGTCAGGGTTGAAAAAACCTGGGTTTAAAAAAAGCAATTCACATGCTTTTCTGTTTTTTTTATCCGGGTTTTTGTTGTTTTTTTTTGAAACAGCTTTTTGCTCTTTTTTTAGAAAAATCACAAAAACCTGTTCTGAATTGCTTTATTGCATCATGCAATATCACCATTTTCAGAATCACGCAATAATAACTTTTTACACCTATTATGGCATTCAAATTTGAAGGTAAAGAAATGTACCTCATCGTTGTTTTCGCAAACGGTTGTTGGTTAATAAGCATGCACACATCAGACAGAGAAAAGCTACTCCCACACAAACTCTGCCGTTTCACGTAGCCTACATGCCCTGCTAGTTCAGCATCTATATAGTGAATTTTTTCAACATATAGTTTGGTATGGTCCAACATCAGAAACTGTTTGGATGCAGAGAAGCAGACAAATTGGTTAAAATATACCGGTTTTACAGAGTTGAAGAAGATAACCAGAAGAATTTACTCAAACTGTTCGAATTATTATTCTCTCCTTTTTTCAAGTCATTCTAATTTCGTTGCTGTTCGTTTTGTTTCATTAAAAAAACGTAACAGTTAACTGTACAAGTGTGCTGCTTATTTTACTTTTAACTTCATAGTACATTTTTGAAAGAAAAAGAGTGGGATTTATGGTGGGTTTTGTTGGTTTGTATTAAAAGGGCTTTTTTAAAAACACCCGGGTGTTTTTTTTATTGGGCCCAATTACATCAATCCTGAAGATAATTATGGACCTTTAATTGATTTTCTGAGTCAAATTTCAAAACTGTCCTATATCAACGTTCTTGATTTAGCTATTTAGCTGAATTTATGATGTATCACTAGTTTCCCGTTTCGTTTTTTTGTACTAACACCGTCGCACACCTGTGCTTGCAATATGTGCTTCGTTTCGATCTTCGTCATTAATTGGCAGTTCAGGCGGATTGATAATAACGGCACATCTGTTCTGTCCCCCCAGTAGTTGCACATATAACAGCCACATAAAAAATTGAAAATTTTCTTGCGTACTTTATGCGCATTTTCAAATATTTTGTAGCTTCCAAATTAACTCTCAACTCTGGGTGTCCGCCATTCCCGCTGCATACATTCTGATCGACTGCTATTCGACGAGACATTCGCGCAGTCTTTGTTTTTGCAGTTGTGAACAGCGCTGACGCAGCACTGAATGTGTTCTACTCCCCTGTTTTACGCGTTGCGGGATATTTCTGCAGTTATGAACTGCTCTGTCTCAGGAGACCGCTGATAATTTATGTTCATTACAGTGACACATTGTAGCCTACAACGAGTAAAGAGAGTGCGTGTAGAATAATATGCACAGGCACGCCGTAGAACAGAGCCATGGCGGGATCATTTCCTCCTTTGCCTTTTCAAAAGGGGTGCAACGGGGGTGGAGGTGCCTTTTTATAACAGTATAATAGGTAGCCTAATGTCATGGTTTATCAAGATCGACTTGAAATAAATTTATTGCAGCTATTCGGGCACCCAGATAATTCAGAATGATTTTCTATAATTTCTGTCATTATTTTTGAGGTCAACATTGTTGATGAACAGAAACAAACATAATTGGTAACGATTTTATTGTTTTTTTATAAGTTTCCATTGCCCTCAACATTTTTACTGCTCTTCCTGCTTTACCGCTGCTCCGGTGTCCCTGAGTATGCAAGTTGTCTCAACCAACTTCGCCAAAACGTTGGTTGCAAACGTGAATATGACGTCATATCGTGACGTCACAAACTGTGTATATCCAGTAACAATGGCCACCATAGGCTTACGCCACTACTCAACGCTAGACTTTGGTTGGGGGGCATCCAATCAAGCAGTCGCCCCGGGCATCACTAGACCTCTGCACGCCAATGATCGAGCCAGTGTCATATTCGGATGCGGATGGATATCAGATACTATAAAGTTTCTGAAATTATCAGTTAAGAATTGGCTATGGATATGCAAAAAAGTTTAGATATGGATCAGGAGTTAAAAAATCAATATCCGCTCACCTATAACGAGTAAGCCTGTGAAATGGGCTTACACTATTTTATATTCATCATTAAGCCAATAAACAAAAATACAAGCTTTTACTAAATTCTCATCCTTCTATTAGCCTACTCTATTGGGATTATTTTATTGTTAAATTTGCCTTGTTAGTTGGAATTGTTATAGCCGACTATAATCAGTTTGTTACAGCCTACTAGCCTACAGGCCTGCACAACTGAGAAAGCTCGAAGGGCAAATTGATCAACATAAATTCGCCGCGGGCCGCAAAAGTCTATTTCGTTGTAATGTGGAAGAAATTCTGAAAGGACAACTAATTATCCAAAGCCGGACTTTGCAACATTTTCTGCAAATGAGAAAGTTGTCGCGGGGCCCAAGATAAGGTCTCTCGGGAAGCATGTGGCCCGTGGGCCGTATGTTGTGCAGGCCTGACCTACCATAATGATTTATAAGATGCCCAAAACACGTCTCGCACCAGCACAATTTTTTCCTCTCAACGGTCCTGACTCTTGCTGTACACAATAGTGCTTGGTGAGTAGAAAACACTATTTACTGCAAACCTTTTGGCTTAGTCCAACAATGCATTCACTTTTGCTACAATAACGACAACATAACCTATTTAAATAAAGGATAAAATAATTTTAATTTAATTTATTTGTTTGTGAGCAGACACGAAGTCCATAGTATGAACACACACACTCTGCAGAACGCAGGTTGATAAAATCAGACAATACAGAACGTAGTACAAGACATTGAAGCCGGCGAAATCATA
>Ga0210059_1016682_pt1 | contig 10566 bp, 4 predicted proteins | sample Ectturendosymbi2_FD_188042 | JGI IMG/M metagenome (GOLD analysis project Ga0210059, IMG submission 188042) | Ecteinascidia turbinata endosymbiont from Florida, USA - Sample 2 (SPAdes) (version 2) | ecosystem: Host-associated > Tunicates > Ascidians > Unclassified | place: Key West, Florida... | reverse complement strand
TATTCTGCCAGCACAATAGCTCCAGCCGATCTGTTGCCACCAGAATATCGCCGGTAAAATAGACACTACTGAAAACAAAACATCTATGATATTCAAACAAATGGCAGGAAGTAGCTGCTGCGTTTACAGCTAACTAGAGCAAACAGACTATGTCGGGGGCATGCATTGAATACCTTGCAATAGTCACACTAGTAAAACGCATCCCTCTAAACCAGTGGTTTTCAACCTTTTTCATACAGTGACCCATTTTACAACTCAATTTAACCTAACAACCCCTTCCGAAAATTTACAGTCAGGCATATGAAATGTAGTTGTGCTTGCATTGTAGAAAATCACCATGACTAAAAAATAACGTACACTGTCACTACTATGTTAAACAAAGACGCATTTATTAAATTCATGTACATGGCAGGCACAGCATCAGTGAGAGAGACCTGTGCTATATACACACACTGAAAAGTACAACTCATGGAAAACTGGAATAACTCCCAAGGTAGCTACCGCATTCAGATATCTAAGTTACAAGTAAAGCATATTCTTACGTCACAAAGTTATACAGGGTTTGAACAGCTCTCTAGCTCTAGCAGCTGGCGATTTATGGCCAAAAAGGCCGGCCAATCGCGGCAGTTAAAGGGTTAAAAGCCCTTTATTCAAAGAAATATTGTGAATTCTAGCTAGAAATTCACATTTGATTTTTGCTGAAAACATCTGATTTCTTATCTTTTGCCCTCATAATAAGCAGTGATCAATCGAAAAGTAAAGCACAATGTAACACGTTAAGCTTAGGAGAAAATAAGACTGATGTTTACCGTGCTGAAAACGTAGATTTTTCCACAGATGGAAACTTCAAGAAAAGTCCACATTTGTTTACATTGCTTTTTTATACCCTCCTGATAATGTACTGCTTTGAAAAGCAATGCCAGTTCGCTACCAATTATTTATAACTTTCATGTTATGCTACTGCTTGTAAACGTAATGTTTCCTAGTCCACTTTGTCAGTAATCTAGCAGGGTTTTTTAAGGTGCCTGTTTTAGGGACCTGATTCGGGTCCCTAGAATAGAAAATCGGGTCCCTAGAATCAGAGAATGTTTTCATTGGGTCTCTAGAATAAGAGAAAATCGGGTCCCTACAGGTCCACACCGGGTACCTAACATTTTCCTTAAAAAACCCTGAATCTAGTAAAACTTGATAGTAAGCCTTGTGGTTTCTAATACAAATTCTTACTTTACAGAAGCGTTCCGTGCGTTTCACGCTTAAATCTGCAGTGTTATCATATCCTTAATCATACTCCCTGCTAACAGTATGACTACATAGCTACAAAAGCTATGGATATTTTATTATATACCTAACCATTATAGCTCAGTTCTTTTTAGATCGCTACACTACTACAGACCCGGTTTAATAATTCTGACTAGAAAGTAAAATGTTGTGGTAGTTAACGCTTTTCTTACCTCTACAACAGTGGGTTCAACCTTTCGCTGAAGGGAGCCAAATCCAGACCTACAAATTTAAGAGCCGCAAAAAAATTTTACCGTAAGACAATTGACACATTTTGTTTTATTGTACTAACGATGTCTGTTACACCAAATTTTAGAAGTGTTACTGAAAGACACTGTCTATTGAAAGGAATCCTTTCCCAGTATTATCTTATCTTTCTGTTTGCCATTCACTGTAATTATGGGATGTGGACGACAGAGACAATAAGAACTTTAGATGCCGTAAATTTTAGCGAGTCCGTTACGCACATCAAGGCGAAGTTGTCACAATAACTGCAGTTTGCTTAACCTACCCTAGTCTTACCCGGTAGTCAACACATGAGTATTTTGTTTGAAATCAATTTTAATGCAGAACGTTCATTGTACGGTACACTAAACTTATTCGAAAATATTAACACATTGTAAACTAGTAGTTTCTACTGTTTGTAACTTAGGCATATTCAATTATTGTACCTTTTAATGTGCTGTGTACCTTTGGGTACCATCAGCACATAAACAGTTCCTTTGTTGAGCAAACGCACAGATGACCATTCGATGAGCAAATGTTCTTATGATTTGGTGAACAAACGTACAGATGAACATTCGTAGAGCATACGTTCTGATCATTCGTTCAGATGTATAGCATAGTGAACAGATCATTCATTCAGTTGGCCAATTGTTCAATTCTTCAATTCCAGTTATGAGATGTTCTTCTTGGAGTCTACCACGGTAAAAACTCTGATTTATTGGGCATTTACCAGCTGTACTTATACTGGGGTATAGTATTTCTTCTTTGGCTCGCTCCAGCAAGATGATTAATTTGTTAGTTTACTCTTTATGACTACTGTTCCATGTAGTCTTGGCGCGAAGACTAATTTCTTAGTTTATTGTTTATGACTCTTGGTCCAGACTGTTCTGGCGCGCACTTCAGTGCAATGCGTATTACCTTATATGGCCTTGGTAGGAATTGTTCATATGACAGTCTTGTGACTTGTCTTATGCCTATGGCTGACGTGTTCTTGGAGTTTTACTCTTGCTTTTATCTTGTTAGTCCTCAGCTGCTTGCAAGGTGGACTTTCCAGTTTAGTTGATTTGCATACAAGTTTTTTCGTCACATGATGGTCTTGTGCTTCTGCGTTCTGCATTGGTTCTGCATTTTCCATAGCAGTAATTATTATAGCTGCTAGTCTCATTTATATAATGTCTTTGCTTTGTTCTGTTCCATGTTAATTGTCTCGTATGTATTGTCTATTCTCTCCCTTGAATCAACATTCATCCAGCTTTCATTCCCGTTGTGTGGTGTGCACAAAGTGCCCAACACCAGCAAAGAATCAGACACTAAGCTCTTACAGAGTATAAATTTCGCCTACGAAGTAGGCATCATCAGCTCTTATTCAAACAGAATCTGTCACAGAAGGATTGCTAAAAGCCACACAAAGGATGGTTGAGAGTTGCACGCGGCTCTTAGAACAGTGTTTGAGAACCATTGTTCAACAAGTAACACCACGCCTGCCAGCTACGATGTCACAGTCTTAGCGATTAATAAACCAAAGAAACATCAAAGGCTTGCAGATCCACTGTTGCAGTCTGGTGTCGTAACTCATAACAATCGCGTTTAGTGTGCTATAAAGAGCACACGTCAGTCTATTTGGCAAAACCGTTAGTATCTAGGAAAGGACACGGATTCGGGGGTACCTCTCAAATGTCCATAACTCCAGCTCCGGTCCTAAATTTTCAACTGAACTCCGGCTCCTTTAATTTGAGCTTGGGGGCAAAAACGACGTGTCGAGAGAGAAAAAGCGGCGATGGAATAAAAAAGTTTGAGAAGCACTGGGTTAGACTTTGATACCAGTGTTGCCACTGCTAGGGTTTTTTCACTAGATCTGGAGTTTTTCTGTTTTATCTGGGGTTTTTATTGAAAATCTGGGTTTTTTTGACTCTGGTCAAATTTTTGTAATAAATGTATGTCGTATTACTGTATTTTCCATTCAAGAATACAGTAGTTTCACAGGCGTAATATGTGCAGAGTCAGTAGCCAGTACAGATGTGAGTAATAACGCTAGGCTGAACCAAATTGTTTGAAATATAAGGGTTACAGATTAAGCACTAACTAGGCATAGGTCAGCACTCTAATCTATCGCTCATATGTCAAGGCTGGTTGCGCATGAATTTGGAATGCTTTTTTTGGTTTTGAAGATGCTGTGGTTGAGAATCTCTTCATTGTTTTACAGGCGCACTGATTGTGATATGAATGTAAAATTTTGAATGTTAAACTAGTAGTCAAATATTGCAATGAATGCAATGGTTAGAGTACAAAGAAAACTGTAAGACCTTGAATGTATCATGTACTTGTTTCAATTTGTTCATTTTGGTGAAAGTAAAAGAAAACATTAAATGTTTTTTAGAAAAGATCTAACTAGCTTTTTTCATGTTACTTCATACATTTCATTTGCTTATAGCCTACTCGTAAATTGTGATGTCAGTAGACTTGAGCTTGTTAAAAATATGATGCAAATAATGCATATTACCTTAATTTTTATGTGCAAGTACCGGGTCCCCTGTAAAAGGCAGCGCTCCATAAATAGCGGAGGTTTGATGAAGTAACCGGAGTCGCTAAAACCGATATTTTGCGTTGAGCAATGAGAACTGAATGGTTGTAAAAATAATTTTACAGCAAAAGGAGATATTACACGACAGTAAAAGAAGTCCATTCTGAAGTTTGATAATTTTTGGTTATCTGAGTTTCACAACGGTTCGGTGAATGTATAAAATTTTTAAACATCCCAAACATCCATGCATTAGATGTTTGGGGAGGCACATATTAATTTGCAATAATAAAATATTTTTCTTTTGCTTTTTTCCGTTTATTCCTTTTGCAACGCAACCTTTTTCTACTCCGGTTACGTCATCAAACCTCCGCTATATGGAACGCTGCCTTTTACAGGGGACCCCGGTAGCGTGCTTTTCAAGTTTGGTTTTGACTTTTTTAAACATTTTGTATGTCTGGGTTTTTTTTATCGTTTTCTGGGTTTTTTTCAAGGTAAATTCTGGGGTTTTTCTTCATAACAGAGTGGCAACACTGTTTGATACACTTTTTCAGTATTGCCATTTTCGGGTAAGATAAAGATCTAAGATTAAAGGGCAATTGTTTTGATTTTTGAGTAATGATGAAACACATTTTTCAAGTGTCCTATACACAACAGTAATTAGTAAATAGCGTCGGCGACATTTCTGTGATGTTCACAACTGTGATTAGCACTAAAATTTGATAATGCTAGAAAAAGCATGGTATAAGTTATAACCGTTTCAAGGATTGTGTTTGCAAATAGTGTGGTATGAAACATGCTTGAGCAGGCAATACTCCGACACAAATTATTAAGGTTCTACGCCGGTTTGCAACATTCGCTGGATTATCAAGTTTCTACGCCGGTTTGAAAAATGTCATTTCATGGGTCCCACTCCTCCCTTAATATGTGTTTAAATATTTGGAAATAAATACGATATAAATAGATTTTCCGCTTCTTTTGCTAACCTCAAATGTACCCGTTCAGATAGGCAAATGCACCCTTAGGGATACACATGTATTCCGGGTTAGGATGAGATCACTCGTGTCCAGCTGCTGACGTTGGAGATTTCTTTCAAATCAGTCTTTTGTAAAGTTTGAAAATCGAAGATCAGTTACAATAATTGTCACATACCTGATTATTGATTGCATGTGCAAACAAGTGCTTCAACAGTTTTTCTTTAATCGTTGAGCTTAGTGTCATTACTTGATTATTGCCCTTACATGGCATTTGATTCACAGTAGTAATGAATATATCAGCAGTACTGTATTTAAATGCTGTCTGCAATTTAATAAAACAAACAAGATTGTCAGGAAGTACGCTGGTGGCAAACTGAGTTGTTTTTGAGGTTATAGTGCAACTGAATATGTTATTATTTAACACCTTTGCTGCTAGTGTATGAATAAATCACAGCTAGAAATCTTGCATGAACCCCAATTTTAAGTCCACTTCGCAACTCGATAAATTGCCAGTCGATTGTGCTGGTGAGCTGTTCAAACCCTCAAAAGACTCAGCAAGTCTTCAAGTCTGCACTGAAAAAGAAATTCTGTTTTGGATTTCATTTTTTGTGGGCGACGTCATCAGTGGAGTAGGTTTAAACCACTTTGACCCACTTAATTGGGCCCTGGGCCCAAACCAGTAGATGGAAAGTATTTCACTGCTAATGTTTTTACTAGAAACTAGGCTAAAATCCATCCAAATCTTTTGAGCCTTTGTTTGGCTTTCTAAGGTTTCGGGTTCAACAAGCTAAAAATTGACAAAAAACTAAAAATTAATTTTTTGCCAAGTTAAATGGGTTTTTGGGTATACCTTTTGAACCCAAAACCATAGAAAGTCAAATTTAGCCTAGTTTCCACAAAAACTATAAGCGAAATACTTTCATCTGGCGGTGTGGCCAGGCCCAGGTCCTGATGACCTTGGCCAAAAAGCCTTAAACTACTCATGACGTCACCCACAAAAAAACAAAACCAAAACTATAATTTTTTTCTTCAGCACAGACTTGAAGAGTCACCGAGTCTTTTAAAGGTTTGAACTGCTCTCCAGCACAATCAGCTGGCAAGTTATGGAGTTGCTAAGAGAAAGAGATGCTAAATACCTTGATTTCATAGAAAACGAGTCTAAAAATTGTGACTCTGCTTATCTCTGCAAACCAATGGCAACACTGCATGTAAAGCTTTCCCTTGCATCCATTTAATAACATAACAATAAGTGTATGGCTGCACAAGCCGCAAGTATTGTTTTTAATGTTTACCATCTGACCTGACTGGGAATTGAACCCAGATTTCAGTGGCACACTATACAAACTAGGCAACTTAGCTAATGTACTTGTGTAAACAGCAAACAACTGTGGTGTGTGGCTCATTATGCCATGAAAGCCAACAGAGATTTCAAATTAGTCTGTTGGTACAAAGTTGCAAAAAGGGCTATTACTATTGCAACAGACTAGTTCTAAGTTTGAACTTAACACCTTCATTGCTGAGATACCGGTACATAGTTTTTTGCCTTGAAAGGGACAACATACTTTATGTAACTTACGTTTCTTTACACCTAACTGTTCGGTGCAATGAGAGGCTTTTTGGTAAGTACATAAAATTTTTTATCATGAAGTCTTCAAAATGTTCTTTAGCTTTTTTTATTTCAATTGCCTATTTAGGTGATATTGATTTTGCACTAATTGCCAAACCTGTTGGAAATGTCAAGAAACGGTGTGTTCAATAAAAACAATCAGTGCTTTGTGTAATCTGTTTATTTACATTGCGTTTTGTTTTATTAGCTGGCTCAAAACATGTTGAAAAAATGACGTGTGGTAGGAAAGGTGTCTTCAATAACTTAAATCAATGCTGTCTATAATCTGATTATTTAAATTTCATTTTGGTAAATTTTGTTCAGTGATGAGAAAACAAGCTAAAACTGTGTAGCAGCCATAGACTGTTTTTCTGTACAAAACCCCTGACTGCAAAAGCATAAGCACAAAAATGTATTGGTGAGGCCTTGAACTAGGTATGCACAAACTTACAGTTTATGTATGCATCTGTGTTCATATGGCATGTTGGTTGGCCAAAGATTATCTTGGAGGATATTACGGGTCCATGTTCCACTCTGTTCATTTTTATTCCAAATGATCACAAAGCCTTGTATATGTGGCATCTGATTATAGAGCAATTAAGAGTTCAGTGACATGCATGGAAAAGAGTGCCATTAATCAATGCACACATTGCTTTTATTGTTTATCAATTTTACCTTGAACAGCTGGGATAGAAAGAACTTTGCACATGTGCATTGCACGCCTGGTTGCACAAAAATGGTTTTGATACACAACTATCATGAAACGGTGCACAAATAGCTTGTGGGACATAACTAGCTGTAAGAAATAATAGAATGTTTGGTGGCACTTAGAAAATTAGGAATTGAACTTTTTTGTTCACATTGTGGTTGGTAAATATGAATAAGCTGTTTTTGCTCTTCATTTTGTTAAGGAAGTTATCTGCAAATTCCACTAGACTCCAGTTGATACATCAATACTGTTGATCTATTTTGCCTGAAGAAAGCCAACATCACAACAACATTGTTTTATACCTAAAGATTTTCATACACCTTAAGACCTAAGTCTTTGTGTGCATCTATGTCCTATGTGTATAACAAGTTAATTCCTTGATGTGTGAAAAGTTAAATTTTGATACAAAGCAAGAAATAATGTATATGATTCTTGTCCAGTGCACAGAAAATGAAGTTTGCATGCAGTTTAAACAGGTGTAAATGAACTTACTGATGAGAATGGGGTAAGAAACGATTTGGGAATACTTTCATATTAATTCTAGTCAAATTTTTGTTTCATATCTTCTTCATCTAGAGAATAGAAACAAAACTCAGTTTGGATTGAGTTAGGGTCAGCAGGTGTTGCAAGACATCAAGCAACTTGTCTACACTGTTGTGGTCTGGGTGATTGTTTTGATGCTCAGAAATCAATGGCCATTCATGACAACACAGAAGTGCCATGCACCAACAGACACACAGCCTGTGGCTCTGCGTCATTCCACCTAAGGAGTGTCATCAAACCTTGCTATGTTCAAGGTATAGAGTTTATATATTTTTATGCGTTTGTTTTACAGTTAAGTAAAAAATAATTTTTTTCAGATTTTTTTACGGTTTTGACATGGCTCTCTGTTTCAAAGTACTCTACAGGAACTATTAGTAGTGTTTCCGCCAATGTGTAATTATTCAATTGAGGAAAGTACACTTGATAAAGTCCAAAGTATCAGTTTGAACTGACGAAAAGTCAATAATTTTTAAAGTTGCAGTAGTTTTTTTGCAAACTTGCTCTTGGTTATTTATTTGATAAAATTTCTGCATCACAATTAGTAACTGCTGCCCATAAGCTGCCAATGTCACAATCATGTTCTTAATATACTTCACCTTTGGTTTGAGACCTTGCTTTTGACGTAGGCACTGCAATCTGCGAAATCGTTTACAAAAATATTTACGAGAAGATTTGTCTTGATTCGGGTTGTTGCTTTCTCTTTTGCTGGTAATCTGGTAGTTGTATAAATGATTTGTATTTCTTGAGAGTGTCACTGGTCAGACGTGGATGTGCTGCAGATTTTTTTTAAATCGGTTACTATGAAAAACTGCGGTAACCATATCTCATTTTAGTCGTGTGTGTACGTTAGAAATATACTTCTCATTTAGGCAAGGAATGGATAATCATAGACTTAATTTTGTACAGGTACTGCCAACAAAAGTTGTGTTCAAAGCGTTTTGCTAGGAAATAGCATAAAAAAATGATTACTTTTCTTGTGCCAAAGTCTCCATTGTGATTGTTTATAATGAATTTTATGTTTCTTTGCAAAGGTCTCATTTGTGAGCACGATAAAAAATTATCTACTTCCTGGTTATCTCACTCAAATGTTTTTGAACAACTGCAAACGTAACAGATGACTCAAATAAGTTCGAAAAGTTTTAATTTATAAAATTAAGATTACAAACATCGTTTTGACTTGAATTCATTGTGATGAATGTTTGCAGTTATTCCCATTGATGGAATCATTACAAAAACAATGAAAGAAAGTTTGCCAGCCATTTTCTCCTATCAATTTGATGGCTTTGCGCAGCGTACCCATGCCGACTGTAGCGCTGGTTTCAACCGCGGATCTGAAAGCTCCGTGAACGTGAAAAAATCGAAATTTGACTGCAAAAAATGCACGATGACTTTCCCTACCAGATCAGGCTTGAATAAACACCTGCGCTCCAGACACAAAGAAGTGCGTCGATACAAGTGCAAAGAATGCCATAAAGGTTTCTGCAGCCCTTCATCCCTTGCAACGCACATGCGAACGCACACTGGTGAGAGACCTTTCAAATGTCACCAGTGCTTCCTATCTTATACTCAAAAAGGAAACCTGATCGTTCACTTACAGCGGAAACATGGAGTTCAACGCCGCCCCACAAACAAGGGTGCAAGCCTGAGTTCACTGTGTAATTTTCTCACAGAGTCAGGTGAGACGATTTATCAGTGCAAAGTGTGCGGGAAACGTTTCAATCATACGTATTCGGTTGGAAAGCACGTTTACCGTCACAAAAGTACGAAAAGACATAAGTGCACGGTGTGTGAAAAGACCTTTGCAGCTCCGAACGCATTGGCCATGCACATGCGCGGTCATACAGGTGAAAAATCGTTTCAGTGCTCGCAGTGCCTTCAAACCTTTTCTCTTCGCGGCAACATGGTGAGACATGTGAAAACGGTTCACGAAGGACGTAAGCCATTTCACTGCTCAATTTGTGAAAAGCGTTTTACATGCTCAACTGACTTGCAGAACCACTCGCGTTCGCACACCAAAGAAAGACCATTTGCTTGTACTCACTGCGACAAGCGATTCATGCACAAGGCATCTCTCCATCTTCACTTGCAATCACTCAGAGGGGAAAAGCCATTCGTGTGCCTGACGTGCAATAAGCGCTTTTTGACGTCTGGCCAACTTACTGGGCATAAACTACGGCACACTGGCGAGAAACGTTTCAAATGCCTAAATTGTTGCAAGTATTTTTCCACTGTTGGTGAGCTGAATTCCCACAGAAAAAGACACGAGTATTCCCATGATGGAGAGAAAAACCATCAGTGTGACGTATGTTTCAAGTATCTGACAACAAAATCTTCATTGAAAGAACACAAGCAGCGACATAGTGCTGTAAAAACGATCCAATGTCTAGTTTGTCCGAAACGTTTTACCACTAAAGCGGAAATGAAGGACCATGCAAAGATTCACACTGATGTGAAACCTTTCTGCTGTCACGTGTGCAAGAAAACGTTTTACAGGAGCACCACCCTTACCACCCACATGCGAGTCCACACCGGTGAAAGGCCACATCCATGTCCGACATGTCATAAGCGCTTTGCCACTGCGTCGAAAGTAAACAGGCATATGACAACTCACGTTGAAAAAGAAACGGTGTCGTGTGACGTATGTGGCAAAGTTTTAAAACGAATGGCAAGTCTTGAAATACACATGCGACTTCACACCAAACCATTTCAA
>Ga0210059_1016681_pt1 | contig 10566 bp, 6 predicted proteins | sample Ectturendosymbi2_FD_188042 | JGI IMG/M metagenome (GOLD analysis project Ga0210059, IMG submission 188042) | Ecteinascidia turbinata endosymbiont from Florida, USA - Sample 2 (SPAdes) (version 2) | ecosystem: Host-associated > Tunicates > Ascidians > Unclassified | place: Key West, Florida... | reverse complement strand
GATAGTGGCTGCTGGTTGGACGACTGAAATTCTTCTGTGAAACTGTCTGGTAGCTTATGTTTGTCATTAGAACTACTGCACGCAAGTTCAGCACTAACAGAACTAGCTGCCTTCACGTCACGACATACAGTGACATTTTCCGTGGAATCATCTCGAGATTTCTTAGAATAGAAGTCCAGCAAACTTTTATTTTTCCTTTTTCCCGGCTGAGACATAATTAAAAGCCTAAATGGTTCTGGGTTTTAACAATTGCTGACTTTGAGTTCGTTTAACTAGTTCTACCATGCCACAGTAATTGGTAAAGAAGTCAAGCCAGCACCGTCAGCGCACGCGCTGATCTGACAAAATAAAGACAATTGTTACGAATAAAGTGAACTATCACGTAACACAAGCATGAAAATACGTAGTCGACGGGAGGTTTGCAAAAAGTGGTGAGATGGTTCTTGGATACAGGCGATAACCCAGATTCCCACTAAAATGTAATTATTTCTTTTTGGTCCATTTACAGTGTTCCTTAAAATTTTCATGCAAAATCATTCTGTGGTTTTTGCGTTAAGTTGACATCAAACAAGCAAAAAATGTACGAAAACATACGCAAACTCCTTTGCATAAGTAATGACTTTTTTGTAACATAGCAAATTCAAGGGGGGGGGTTAACCCCAACCCCCCCCCTTGCGTACGCCCTTGGTCAGATGAAAACCAACAGAAAAGGTTATCACAAATTTTCAACACCAATCGTAAATTTGGAGGTGGGCACCTCAAATCACCAATGGTGATGGACCTGGATTGTATGAGTGGGCAACGAGCAATTTTCAAATTGTTTTCAGTTCCTCCCTTATATCGGTCTGTAAAGTGTTCATAACACTTAAATACAACGCCAGATCATTTCCCTATGTATGTTTATGTTCTTCCAGGTCCGCTTTATTATTTTATTCCCATTCCTAGTGACCATATTTGTTTTTATTTCATGTTAGAACTCCTGGCAAGTCTTGCGCATGTTTCGACAACTCCTCTCAAGCTTTCTTTTTCAATATTGGTTTTTGAATCGCAACGGTGATTTTCAGATTAAAACCTATCACACAGCTTGCCTGCATCCCAGATACCCTTAGCTCGTAAAAAAAGAATCTATCTTGCTTTTTGAATAGCTTTGCTCTTCGAACGTAATGAGCAAACACAGCTTGTTGACCTTGTGAAAGGAGAAAGATCTAATTATCTTTTGACTTGGCTGGCCGCATTTAGATCGAGCATGTTCTAAAATGATCACAGGGGAATTACCAAATTAGAGGACTTCTGCGCCGCTATTTGAAGACGGAACCAAATCCTGTCGAACAGTTGCCTGCTGATTACACGGAAACATCAAGGCGGTGAATTTGAATGGTTTCTAGAAAGTTTTACTGATTTTAATAATTGTATTACGTATAATCAACATCTTCTCTGCGAACATGTGTGACATTTTCATCAATTCTCATTTTCTCTGGCATATTTAGCCAATATTCTAATTTCTAAGCACATCATTTCTCCATATATATCTAGTTTGTTGGTGGAAATGTCATTTGCTAGATATAAAACGTTGCTTAGATCTGTGTGCAAGTTTCTGTCATACGCACCGTCGTTCTGGACACAGTATCAACGGAATGTCACACCTTTAAATAAACGCTGAGAATCTATATTTGGACACTAAAGGGACACAAAACTATGGCCAGATTTGTGGTTGAAGTTTCTTGGCGCATCAAATCTGTGTAAATCGATTTTATGGCATAAAATGAAACACTTCTGGTGGTGATTATTGTTTACTGCTTATTTTCACGAGATCCTTTAAAGTCCCTTCATCGACTCAAATGTCCTGGCGCCAATCTATTTCAGTTTCTTATGGTAACGTCCCAGAAACCAAACGCCAATGGCAATAAAACACCAAAATGGCAATCAAACACCAATATTGCTGCCTACTGGCGAATACTCAAAAGCATGAAATCGAAAGTAATTAATGTCTGCGGCGCTCGGTAGCAAAACGGTTTGCATTTCGAATTGCCGCGAATGCCGACTGCAACTCAGAGGTCGCGTCGCAGCCGTCCCTGCAATTTCAATTCGATGCCGTGCATTGTTCCTCACGGTTGCAATTACCTGGAACATAGCACGAAACATCCAATCACAGGAGGCTTGGCTGCCCCTCTTTCGCAAATGCCTTTGTGAACTCTGCGGTAAGCCGCAAGAAAAATAGAGATCGACGAGCTGTCTATCAACTCGTGCCGATTGCATCACCTTGAATTTGTTCCCACAAGGCCGTGACTGTGACTCACCGCTCTGTTGGCTCGAATACATAAAGGGAACCTTCCATGAAGACGACTATTTGTGGAACACAAGCTGCTCAAGTGGTTTTGAAAGAGTGTGTGCTCGAATCGTAGTTGTTTTTAATGGCGTCGATCACTTTCCGGCTACTTTTGGTCAGGCATGGACAGACTGACAACAACTTGCTGAACCTTTTGCAGGGACAGAAGTTGGACGCTCGGCTGAATGTGATTGGTTGCCTGCAGGCGCAAGCCATTGGAATGTAAGTCCATATGACTCCTGGTGACTTGCAAGTAACTTTATGGATCATTTACTCTTCGCAAGTTTCAATCGGGACGAACAGGATAGTGCATCGTGAAAATCGAGTTTGGTAGGCGCACCTATAAAAACAATCATTGGTTTTGTTAGTTTTCTGTACCGAGTTTCGCACAGTAACATTGTTCTTTGCAGGAATTGCTTCGCGCTCCATACCACTATTTAAAAACCGCTGCACTTGCAGAAATTCGGAAACTGGACATGTTTGATCAATTATCGGAAAGTTCAACAAAAACACGGTCCAGTGTTGTGACAACAGCAGTGACGTAATGAACCTTAATTGACTATATGAGCTTTCCATCCATTTCAAACATCAAAGTTTTTCAAAATGTGAGGATAATCAATTTAACTTTGCAACGTCCAGGCTCACTTGAATTTAATGCTTGAGTTTAATATGCGAAGGTGTTTGCAAGGAGTATGAAACACCCCTTACAACAGGGTTTCTCAACCTGTGGGCCACGGACGAATTTTTAGTGGGCCACGGCCTGACAATTTTGAAATTGAGTAGGTTTTCAAAGTTGGAAGTTTTAATGTTTTAATCCAAAACGTACGTAGCTCTTCAGCTACAAACATCACAATATGCTCTCTCACAACTATGCGTTAGAAATTATTGCAATATGGAAATTTCCACATAGCTTACCACGTTCTGCTCAAGATGCAATTGCTGAAGGCATTTTAAGGCAGACAGGCGACTTTTGTCACCATGAAAACAAAATGTAGAAGCTGGCTTGAATGCGGAAGATGTCTTGATCTGTGCAGTATCGTGTATTGAGCCTCGAATATTCATTTTTTTCATTCATTTTCCTGCCCACTTTTTCTCTGGGGCGGGTCGCGGGAGCAGCAGTCTTATGAAGACTCGAGATACCTCATGACCAACAGCAATCTCAGGTAGTTCTTCTGGCTCCACACCAAGACGGGACCAAGCATGGTCGGAGATGTAGTCACGCCACCTGGTCCTTGGTCGAACTATGGGTCGCTTTCCTGTGGGTGTAGCCAGCAGGACTTGCCTTCCAATCTTTCCCGGGGCATTTTGGATAGATGGCCAGCCAACGTAGCTGGGGTCTTTGGATTCGTAGATGTAGTTCGACATCCAGGGCTTTGCGAATGTCACAGCTGCGCACTTTGTAGCGAAGTGTCACACCGTGAACGCCGGCGAGGGGGACATGACGGGGGCATTGCCCTCTTTCCTTTCAAAAGGGGGGCAACGGGGGGGCGGAGGTGCCTTTTCATGACAGTATCACAGGTAATTTCACGGTTTATGAAGATAGATTTAAACAATTTATTGCAGCTATTCGCCCGCACAGAAAATTCAGAATGGTTTTCTAAAATATTTGTTGTTATGTTTGAGGTCAACATTACTGCTGAACGGAAACAAGCATATTTAGTAACAATTTTTTTGTAGAGGTTTCCATTGCCTTCAACTCTTTTAACCCACCTGCCCACCGTTGTTCCGGCATTGGACCTCTTCGTAAACTATCTAAGCTTCTAACTATGCGAATAGCTATGCTTCTGCAACAAACCCCTGAGCTGCGGATATCTGTGCTCCTAACAACGATTAGGTCAGCCTTCGCGTTTGATTGCAGGGCACGTTGTCTTACTAAAATTTGCCTTTGGTTGTTATCATTTCTGCTGTGTGCATGTGCAACGACTGTCGCATTGCAGTTTTACAGTAGGTGGGGGGCCATGGACCCTCTGTTTGTTTATTAATTGGGCCACATGCACAAAAAGTTGAGAATCCCTGCCTTACAAAGTCTACTTGGCGTCACCAGATCATGTTTTGCTCATAACATCTAACATCGTTCTTTACGAAAAAAACGTGCCTGTAAAACACTAAAACGGAATACTGTTTTCGGAAAAGTCCTAAGCCTGCTTAATGTGACATCGGTACCATTCAGTAAATGAACTATAAAAATATTTTTTCCTGACTCCGGAATAAAAAAATAAAGATTTTGTTTGTTTCTTGAGTTAAATGGTTTTCCGCTGATACTAAAACTACTTCAAATTAGTGAACGATTCCCCTTTTGCTTCTTCACAAAAGTTCTGTACTGAGAAGCATGAGGGTTAAAAAATGGTTAAACTGTGTGCGTTCTTAGCATTCGGGTGTTTTCGCTTTATACTAATCTTAAAATTTGGGTTTTTCACGGCGTATCATATTGGTCGTTCCGACACTTCAGACATAACACGCCACTCGTTGTTAACCGCTTGACATTAAAACTTGGAAAAAACAAAATTGCCTGCAAGTGCAATTGTGCTTCATTTTTTTGAACTTAAAATTAGATTCACATCAGAGCAGATGTGCAGACATAGTACTAATTTTTCAAAGCGGTTTGCTGTGACAAGAAACAAAATTTTTCCTGTATTCTACTGCTGAAAAAACAGTTAGATTATTCAATTAGGAAAAGACTGTCTCAACAAGACTGAAATACATTATCACTATTTTCATAACCAGGGACCGCGTTAAGGAGGACGGGGGTACATGTCCCCTCCAACTTTGGACAAGGGGGGACACAAAATCTTTTGTCCCCTCCCAACATTTTGTGATAAAAAATAATGAAATGATGTATTTGCACAAATTTCGTGGTTACATTACTGTTGAAACTTCCAGCGTAAAGACTAAAGACTATAACACTAAAGTTTTGTGCACTTAGTAAAGAAGCATAGTAATCATTGTCAAGTACTAGCACAGTGCTATGCAACTGCCATAACACTATGGGCGTAAGTAAGGGGAGCACTTGGGCCATGTTTCCCCAAACATATCAATTCCAAAGTTTGCCTCTCATTTTTGTCAATTTTGCAAAAAGGTCGCACTACGGTTGAGTAAACAGGGCAAAATTTGTGCCCCGCCAAAGCTTTTAGCAAACTCGGTCCATACTCATAACGCAAGAACCGGATAATTGAAATGAATTTCTCTAAAAACTGAGTATTTCGCGACAGCGAGTTAGGGGAAATCATTGAGTTTTTTATGTAAACTATAGGTAAAAACTAGCAATACATTCTCTTTCTCTGTTTAGTGCTTTTCTTGCGCAACGTTTTCCTGATGAATGCAGCGCGTGTGAACCCGGTGACCTCGTTGATCTGCAAACATTTTAAAATAGGAGTTTCAAACAAGTGGACTGCCGGGCATACGCCGTTCGCCGTCTTGTGGTTGTAGTTCTACCTCTGTTCGACTTTTTGCAGCAGAGGACGACGTGGGGCGGCGAGAAGAGAAGTTCGTCAAGAATTCGCAACAAGTCCACCGACATCCGCTTACGCTGTGCGGGGAATAATCATTTCGTTGATTGTTTGTTTGGTTTATTCGTGGTTTGTGCGTTTGAATTGCGGGAGCAAAGGCCGAAGCTAGATTCCCCTCCCCTGTCTCTACTCCCAACAGCCAAAATCTCGTCGCTGCGATACGTACAAGCGGTGCTCTGTGTTGGTTGGTACGAAATCAAACATTTCGGTTAAACCTTGGTTTTGGTCTAACGACTGCGTCTTATTTTGATCTTTCCGTCAATGCAAACTCCGCTTTTGGGTTGTGATTCCTTTGTCACTTAAACTTATTGCTGATGTAACCCTCTTCCTCAACAATGCGGCATCGGGGATTGTCCGGGCGACATCTGACGCTTGGTATCGACGGCAGCAATGAACGCAAAATGGCGCTGCACATACCTTGCCTGCAGCAAGTGTTGATTGAGGTTGTGAGTTAAATCCTGTTGCACACTTTCTTGTTCAGGGCACTAAAGGACGTTCCTTTCGCACACGTCTTCTGCAGCGACATGAGGCGTGCAGTTCAAACATGCCAAATCATATTGCAAGAAAATGCTAACCGAAACGGTAAGAGGACACGCATCGGCAGACATGAGCGTTCTACGAAGCATAGTTTAACAGTGTGTGTAAAGCTGAGCAGCACCTATTTTCAGTTTTTCTACAGATTGCTGCTTTTAACTTTTTATAGTTTTTTATGGTTAATTAAGGCGATGTTCAGCACCTGTGCCCAGTAGAAGCTCCATTGATGTCGAGCTTTCATTGATTGGCTATGGAAAATATAAGTCTTAAAATGTCCTGATCATATTATAATTGAATTTTTCGCCAGTTTTTCTGCGCCTTTGGTGAACGTGAGAGGATCGTAAAACACTAAAATGTTCAAAAATGTACGTTTGCTTTATCAGTTAAGTAGCATTCCGGTGAAAACGCAAGTACAGTTTGCAGCAGTTACACGTTATGCTTTTAAAAACCGTCTTTGATATCCTACATGTCCTGATCGATTTTTAAAAATTTTGTTTAAGTGTTACTTTACCAAGGGCGTTTTACTTGTTTGTTTACCAGACAAACACTTTGATCGTTTTTATTTTGACAATTGTTTTTTAACATTATTGGAGCAACGAATTGTTTTGCTATGGCCCACCACTTACTTGAACAAACGGCACCATACGTATCAAATCGTGCGAGTCATTCGTGTTACTAAAGTAATTTTTTTAAAACTGGTGTTTCTCCACACGAAACACCACACACACACAGAAAACCTTGACTATGATTTTTCAAAAAACTCACGTGTATGAAATCCCACTTTTATAACTCTACACGCTAAGCTTATGGAGTGCATTTGGAGTAAACCAGCTATAAAACTCCTGCAATGCATGCCTGACATGGCAGTGTCGGCAGATGTATGCTAGCTCGCTTTCATCCACAAACAGCAGTGCAAAGTGACAAGGATGAGTGAATGTTCAGCATTCATCAAGATAGTCGCTATCAGTCGAGAGGTTGAAAAATCGACAGGTGTCGGTAGAGCTGTTTTAGCAAATCAGCAACTCTGACTGCCTGTCAGTGAGTTACAAATTTCATGCGCATATCAAAACAAGTAACTACCGACAACAATGATGAAAGACATGGTAAAAAACAACGAAAGCCCCGTTTGAAAATTGCTAGCAGTTAATGCTAGGGTTTGGACAAAATTTATTTGCATTTTTTCGAAACCACTCACTCATAAGAAATGTTTACATGTATTTGTTTACCTTTTTTTAACCGCCGCTTTTTCTTTGATAAACGCCAGAGAAATGTAAGGCAGCAAACCAAGGTTTGCAAGCATGCCGCTAAGTGACAGAAATGTTTAAAGATTTTGTGTGATGGTGTGGACTGATTCACTCTAATCACACCAACCCCTCGTTGGGAGACTGTGGTTTGACGCCTGTTTACATATGATTTAATTCAGACCTTTCGTTAAAACTTTGCTAAATTCGTCCCTTTCTTTGATTACCAGCCAAGATACACACACGACTCAATATTTTGCCTCGACCTGCTCAAAGTGACAATACTTTTAGTCTCAAATTAACTCGGTGCACTATTTTTTGAACGATTTTTCCGATTTGCAAGCATTCCTGAAGGAAGCAGTTCACCTTTCGTTGATCTGAGTGACTCGTTGTTATTGTTGAATGATGACGTTCACCAGAGATTTGCAACAGTCAAGGATCTAACCAGGAATAGATCTGAGGGGAAGGAAGCTATCTCTCATTTGGCAATGACGTGATCTATACGCATTGCAGTTTGATGACAAAGTGCAGCCCGGGCAGTGTCTGGTTTTCTAAAACTGAACGTGATAAATCGAAGAAACCGAGTTCTTCAAATTTTCTATCGATGTTTGAACTCTTTCCTGGCTGTGGCGCATGTTTCACCAACGATATATTCTCTTTGGACTTCACACGAAGTGCCAGCTTCTACTTGAGCCACACACGGCTGCAGTATTTTTCGAGATGCGCCGTTCTTTTCTTCAAGATGTTCTTTTTTCAGCTTCGTTTTATCAACAACGTGGGACGAAAATGAAAAGCTGCAGCCCAGCTTTATATTACTAACGTTGCAGTTTTTTAGTTTCGTCCCGCGTTGTTGATAAAACGGAGCTGAAAAAAACACCAGGAAGAAAAGAACGGCGCATCTCGAAAAATACTGCAGCTGTGTGTGACCTCGACAAAATGATGCATCTCGAAAATAAATGGTACGCCTCGAAGAAAAAAATGGTGCACCTTGAAATTCTCAAAAATTCGACTGAGTTTTTCGTTTACCGGCAATTGCATATTCTGTGCCCAGTGACGTTGTTCAACTATACAGCCTGACAGTGAGGATGTTCTTTTGACTTTAACCATAAACAAACTTCTTTTGCGGAGCTGCTTTAAATGTATCTTTTCTCGACGCTTGTTCAAATTTTGACGGTGTTTTCCTTTTCATGAAACTTTTGTTTCCAGTTTTTCCTCTAAGAAAATTTTACACTGAGCAAATGTTTGTTTTAATGAGCATGCAGTTGCGCAACCATGTAGATTAGACACATAAATAGCGGTGTTTTGAGCGGTGAAAGAGCTATGCGATACACAGTATATACTGTACAATATTAGTTTGGAATGTTGCAACTGCGCGAGAATGTGATTTCATCGCGCAAATGGTCTGATGGTACTGCGCAGCTGCTCACCTTAAAAGCTTAAAGGGAGCATTGGTAGTTTCCCTGGCAACACTAACCAGGCTGTGCTTTGTTTCAGACCGCAGCGACACGCAATGCGTTCGAACGGACGAGCGATTGCGAGAAAGACACATGGGTGTCATGGAAGGTGCTTTTTCGTATTTACCATTTTTTAAAAATGCGACCCACAAGTGCAGTCACGGAGTTTGAATGCAGTTAGACAATGATCCCAATGCTGCTGTGGTTTGCAGCGTTTTTAACTTTCTAATAAATCCTTCTGGTCGATCAACTGAAGATTCTTTCGCTGCGATTTGTTAGAAGTCCGTAGTGTTGAGCTGTTCGGTTTAAACCTCGCCTTCCAACAAAAGCAATCACTATCTATGGACTCTGATTTCTGTTCTACTTGAACATTCATACAGGGGTGCTATGTCTGGTTAAGTTTCAACAAAGCAGCTGTTGCTCTCTGGAAGGTAACCCTTGTTTAGTAAGCCGAATCAGTAAAAGGTATAAAATTTGAAAGTTAGATGTTTTGGTCTCGGCACCCTTAACTTCTCATATACGACTGTTAATGGGCTGGAAGAAAAATAAGCCCAACTCTTGTGGTGATGTGAAAGGCGCAGAATAAGCGCCAAGGCAGTAACGAAGCTGGTTTCCTTGCTAAAAGCACAACAATCAGAACAAATCAGTGTAGCAAAACTGTGGTTTTAGAAACCTAGGGTTTAAAGCTGTAGCTGCAGCAGAGGCGGTTATTGTAGAGAGGGAATTTTATCGTAATTTTTGATGCTTTCGAAGCGAACAGAATAACAATATACTTTTTGCAATTGCAGGCAAACCGACCAATCTTTTGAAAAGGGAAGCAGTGCTGCACAGTCAGCATCGTCGAAAATATACGCCTGAAGGAGGGGAGACTTTGGAAGAACTGTCATTTAGATTGGACAGCTTCTTCAGGTAAAAACAAGCAACTATATATATGTAGCAAACTAGCATTTCATCTTCGTTCGTCCCTGAGTGGGCATCAATCAAGGAAATGACTTCTTTTCTACACGACAAAACTTTCAAAATGACTCCACATCCTCCTTGCTTGCCTATTGCTTCACGTTTCTTTTCTTGTGTATTTCAAAAAACAAAAATTGGAGTGCGATCAATATTCTTTCTTTACAAAGGCCAAATTAACTGCGAAGAAACAAGATGATAAAGTGGTTTGTTGGGTAGTTGTCCATTTGAATTTGACACGTGCAAATAGTGAGTTGCCGACTTTAAAACTTTATGATATTGGACAACAACTCAAATAGTAAATATCAACAAAACCAATATTTTAAAGAATTTTTGGATTTACGATACTGTTGAAATACCTTTATTAATTATGCAGTAAAGAAATAGGAGTCATAAGTACAGGGTGTTTCACTATTGCTGAAACAAAGCGGCAGCTTCTAAAACCTTTATCGATGACCTTATTCATTTTTCTCTTTCCAGATTGTCATAGGGAAATAGTTAACCTTTCTATATATTAAACAAAAAATAGTCTAATGATGCCTTGGTCGATG
>Ga0210059_1016680_pt1 | contig 10567 bp, 5 predicted proteins | sample Ectturendosymbi2_FD_188042 | JGI IMG/M metagenome (GOLD analysis project Ga0210059, IMG submission 188042) | Ecteinascidia turbinata endosymbiont from Florida, USA - Sample 2 (SPAdes) (version 2) | ecosystem: Host-associated > Tunicates > Ascidians > Unclassified | place: Key West, Florida... | reverse complement strand
GTTGCAGGAATTTTATATTGCAACTTTTTCCTTTTTCACATGCAACTTTTATCAAGTAAGCCTATTGCGTAAAATATAAGTGTGATTTAAAAAACATAGTTGAGAACTATTTCAGTATACTATAGTTCTGTTCTCTTTGATAACCGATTCGAACTGCATAATGACCTAAAAGCAATTGTAGAAATGACCCGGCCAAACAAACATCAGTCCAGAACTATGGGCCAAATTGTTAAATTGCCAAGCAACTTCATGCACTGTGAAGCGAAATTTTAGCAAGCTATGAAAACTGTTGGCAAATGATCGCCATTTCTCGTCAGATAATGTTTGGAAATATTTAGCATTACATGTAAATAAATCGCTTGAGTGAATCACTGTCGTTTAAAATGCTTGTGCACAAATGCAACTTTTTACTGCAACTTTAGTTAAAAATAAATGCGTATTTCTCACGATTTTATTGCAACAAAAACTTGCCCTAGTTATGAGTTTTTAGTAGTTTTCGGACAGGTGCGGGTTTGAGACCGAAAAAGTGCGGGGCGGACGCGGTTTGGGATGGTCTGCGGGGCGGGTGCGGGCAAAATTTCTCAAACTCATGCGGGTGTGGCGCGGGGCGGGTTTAAATTTTGTGGGTGTGAGGCGGGTGCGGACACAAAATTTCAACCCGCGCAGGACTCTAGTTTGCAAACATCCTCCAAAATCAAAGTCAAGGAGATGATCACGACGTCGGTGCGTGATCAAAGCATGCGCATCGTGTAAACTTTACTGCCCGCAGCCTGCACTTCTGTCACGTGATAGGTCAGGTGGAGCGCCGCCGCTACGTGACTAATAGCTTAGTTGCAGACAACCTGTCTGTAAGTTACATTTCTTTACACTATTCTGTAATTTGCTGTTGTGTACATGTGATTGCATAAGATTATGTCGAAGTGGAAAACGTCATATGATAACTGTCGTAAACACAACACACACTGGGAAAAAACATCCGTTTGGCTGAGAAAGTACGGAGACGGTTCTGAAGAAGCCTTCTGCAAGCTTTGTTGTTGCCCAATTACACCAAAATTTGACACCTTGTGTTAGCATGAGAAAAGCCGTAAACATATGAAGTAGGTACCTATTATTGGTCAGCAACAAATCAATCTGACTAAAATTACCAACCACAAAACTGACGAATTAAGCAATGATGTGAAGAAAGCAGAGTTGCAGATAGCTGTCGGTGCAACCTGCCACTGCTTAATATTTGCGGTTGACCACCTTGGTGAAATATTCGAACTCATGGAAAAAAAAGTACTCTTGCCAAAACCAAATTGCATCGCACCAAATATTCTGGCTTGATAAAAAATGTTATTGGATCAGCAATGAAAAGTGAACTGATATCAGAATTTAACGGCAAAAAGTATGGTTTAATAATTGATGAATAGACTGATGTTTCTATCCACAAACAATTGTGTATATTGATCAGGTATGTGAGTAACACAAGAAATGCTATTGTTACGAGTTTCCTTGGACGTATCCCAGTTGAAGATGGAACTGCAAATGGCTTGTTTGAAATTATTAAATCAGAAATGTCAATCTGTGGCTTGCTGCTTGAAAACTGAGTTGGATATGGTTCCGATGGTGGTGCTGCTATGGTTGGCCGTGACAGTTCTGTCTGGACTCGACTGAAAGCTGCTGCACCTGACTGTGTACAATTTAAGTGCATTTGTCATTCCTTATCATTGTGCATTCAACATGCGGTTGGAAAACTGCCATCAAACATTGGGTTTTTGATCAGTGAAATTCCTCATTGGTTTAGTCATAGTGAGATACGCAGAGAAGCTTACAAACATCTATTCAAAGCCATGAATCCTTCAAATGATGAATGTACCGTAACTGACAAAACCACTCCTCTCCCATTTCTGAAACCATCCGTAACAAGGTGGTTGGTGAGAGGAAAAGTCATGTACAATATTCTTGTGAACTGGGATGAACTTTTGGTATACTTCACTGTAGCTGAACAGTCAAAAAGCATGAGGATAGATGCAAGATGCAAAGCGCGTCTCCTAAAAGAAATATTGTTGGACAAAGTAAATCACTTATATTTTTCATTTGCAACTCCTATTGTTCAGGAGTTCGAGAAAGTTAATGCTTTGTTTTTGCAAACTAGTGCCAATCCCCATGAGCTTTCATCTGAACTTATTCGACACCATCAGAGTCTGCTCAACAGGCTATATTTGCCAAACGGATCTATGAAATCATTAGGAGGTATTGATTTTGGTTTGAAATTTTTACGTGATTGCACTGACCATTTCGAAAAATATAGGTCCTCAACAGCCCACCATGGTATTCAGTGCGTGAAGGAAAGATGTCAGGATATGCTTAGGGAAGCAGTTGACCAAATTGGAGCCAGGTTGCCATCTGCACATGGAACATTAAAAAATTTGTCAAAGCTTAGTCCAAAGTATGTATTAAGCCAAATATTAATAGCGTCGTTTGCTGAACTTCCTTTCGATAATATGAAGTACAGCCAAATTGAGGAACAGTACAGAAAAATTGTATATGTTGACTGGAGAGTAGAACCTCCCTTCAACACAGAAGGGCTGCCAGTTGATGCAGAAAAGTTTTGGTTTGTAATATTGCACCATTCATCATTTAAAGACCTTGCTGCATATGCACTTAATTGTCTGATAACTCCAATCAGCAATGCTGCTGTGGAGAGGATGTTTTCACTTGTGACTGCACGCAAGACAAAACCGAGAAATCGCATGCAAGTGCCAATGCTGGACTCTATTGCTAGAATAAGATCGGAGTTGATATTCTCAAAAATATGTTGCAAAGATTTTGTTCCGTCTCCAGCAATGCTGCGATGTTTCAAGTGGAATACTGTGCATTGCTCCGATGATCAGAGTTCTGGCAGTGATAATGTGGATGATTTTCAAAGTTTTCTTTAATTTGCCATTTGTAGGGATTTACAAAGTAGCATAGCCTACTCAGATCCGGATTAAGGGGTAGGGGGGCCCGGAGCAATTTTTACTGGAGGGTCCCTATGACGTAATTAATGATGTCATCGTTTGTAAAAGTTTTGTTTTCGCTGATTCGCAAGGTTCCCGTTTGTTTTTCCGGTAGTCGAGAAAGTGCTTACTCAAATAGAGTTAGCTGTGAGAAGTAAGTGCTGGAGTGTATTTTTACTCAGAAAATTATTTCACAGGCTAGAGAGTGGCTTAAAAGAAACAGCATTTACCCGAACAAAAAGCAGAAATCAGGGGATTACAAACAAAAACACCGGAAAAAGAACATGCCAATGGCCAGCCAGGCTGAGTGTGAAAGTTGTTTCCAAGCTAATATTTTGATTTTCACCTTCATTTTCAGGTACTCTGGTTAACGCTACTGTTTTAACGTTGCTGCTTGAAAGTTTTGCTAGAAAAAGTGATTCAGCCACGGCGTTTTAGCTAACACTGCCAGATCCTTGCACTTTTTCTTCTTAGAAGCTTTGCGCTTTTCATAGCTCCTGATGGCATTACAGATTTCGGCATCGCGCTAGCTAAACACTGCAATCTTGTTTTTTACTCTTTCGTTCTACTAATCGACTGATTAAAACAGGGTTGCCAGATCTACTTTTTGCCAAAGGTTCAAATCTAGCCCAGAAAATAGCCAAAAAAGAGCCAAATTTTGAGACAAGGGGCCAAAAATAGGGCCAACTATTTTTTCCAAATTTATCAGCAGTTACAAAGTCATACGAACCCATATTTAGCAATTTATTAAATGACAATGTTGCTCAATCACAATTGTAGCGCAACAGCAAAACAAGTGTATGATGAAAGATCGCAAGAAAACAACTTAATTTCCTTGTGTAGCCATAAACTGAGATAAATTTACCATCTTCGAAAAGTGCTAAAGCGATCAAGAACAATCTGAACAAAACCAACAAACACGTGCACCACCTGAATAACAGGAAGTTAGGTAACGTAATAGTTCTCACTGCCACCTCTGTCCTCTACAACTGCAGCAAGTAACAGGTAATTTGATGAACTTACTTTCACATTAACTCAGAAAATCTTAAAAATCGTAACAAAATTTAAATTTTGTAAGTAAAAACCTTCAAAATACAGGAATTTGGTGAAAATCTGCAATCAATTAGTCAAAAAAGTGAAAAAATATGGCTTCTCAGACAGGTCCCAGTGTGGCCAGATCTACTTCTTGCAAGGGGCCAGTCTAACCTGGAAAAGTGCCAAACGAAAATTTTGGGGCCAGCAAGTGTGATTTGGGACCGAATTTTTGAAATTTGGCCCCAAGAGGGCCAACATGCCGACCCTGGATTAAAACCTTTTCTGACGGACCACGCAATAGCATGTGGTGTAATGGCTTGACAACGACGATAGTAACCATAACCATCAGCAGAAAAGTGCGTTTCTACAAACGCTACCCTTTATGACGAAACAAAGGTGCAGTTCGGCTGCTGCAACCTTGAGACTGCACCATAATTAGGATTTTTGATATCAGTGTTGCCACTTCTGATATATTATCATGACATCAGATGTGATGTTCTCAGATAAATTTCTGATGTCTGATGTTTGTCGACAAATGTGATGTTGACTGGGTTGTTGTTTTCTTTCCACGTTTCTTCTCATTTCAGGGCGCAAATAAGTTAGCTTCATGATTTTTAAATTCTTTTCAATTTCTCATCCTAATGCGTGCTTGGTTATCGTTTCAAACTAAACAGGCTCTCTTCGCTGCGTTGAGACTAACATTTTACGAAAATTATAAACGACTTCTCCATTTGGAGATAGTTCGCTCTGTTTCGGATTCAGCGAGGGTAATCGCGCTTTGTCAGGTTTATTAATAGAAGCAATTAACTTACTGAAACTGTAGCGTAAAAATGTGATGTTATCTGATGTTGAAAAAGGCAGCAATGTGATGTTAACGAGACTGACCCCAGTGGCAACACTGATTGATACTAAACAGCAGTCAGCAACCACTAGTTTTAGCACGCAAATAGTAACGTTTTCGTGACATTTGTGCAATAGGCGTGATGCACGAGTAGTGAGTCATACCCATGCCAAAAAAACGATTATTAGGAAAAAGTTACCAGCGAAATCAAATCTATTTGCATTGAACAAAACCGAAAAGACTTATAGGCTATTCAGTAGCAATTACTAAAGCTGGCAGACAGACAAACTTGCAGGGAAATCAGTTGTTGTTGGGGGCCCCTTGCAGGGTTGCCAGATGAAAATTTCAATAAAAAGCCAAACAATGCTAAAATGAGGTCAAAAAAGGCCAAACACACTGTTCAAAGGTCAGAAAAAAGCCAAACCTTATTTGCGGTATTGCCATTCCTTTGTCACAAAAAACATCTAAATTATGAATGTCAAAAAAATTTTCTTTGAAATTAAGATTAAATCTCGCATGGCATTGTACTGGAGCACTGATCTTCCCTGACTTTTCATGGTTTGTGAAATTGCACACTTTGGGTATAGTGGTGCCACAGTTTGCATACTGATCCTTCGGCAGCTTTCTGCATGAAACTCTCTCCCATTCACTCCTGTGCTTACGATCAGAATCATAAGAGCCCTTCCACTTCGACGTAGTTATCGCATTTCTATCGCGGAGACGGAGACCTGTCTGCAAGCGTTGAGAGACTGTTTGGTGCTTACAGCACAATAGACACTACATAGTGCAGTGAGTACACATATTTCCAGTGATTACGCAAAAACTTAATTTCGAATCTAGCATCCCTCAAATATTACTAATATCAGAATGGGGGCGTCTTATATAGAATTTATCACAAAAATTTTGCAAATGTGTTGCCGAAAAAATGGAATAGCAATCTTTTCCTTCATTAACACCTATTTCAGCGTAAAAAAGGTCAAAAGAGAGCCATATGGCTAAATACATTTTTAAGGTCGACCAACTTGAGATGAGGCCAAAAAAAGCCAAAAGGCCACCTAAAATTTTTTACACCAACCAACTTGAAACGAGGCCAAATTTCTGAAATTTGATACTTAACTCAACATAGGGATATAATATATAGTTGTATCGCTTCTGAATCACAAACATTTTTCAAACGAGTGTTTTATTTGAAACAAATAAATTTCATCACGGGGGGGGCCCTTGAAGCGGGGGGCCCGGGGCAATTTCCCCCGTTGCCCCCCCCCCTTAATCCGGCCCTGAGCCTACTTCTGTGATATGCTTGTTTGTTGTAATGCATCATGTGTTTGTAAGGTATTCTCTCAAAATGTGCTCCAGTTTAATTTTTATGTACTCCTGCATAATTGCACGTATTTGCTTACATATTGATATGTAGGGTTACTATTTTTAAGCTTGCTGATGGTTTGAAATTTCGTCACATCAAATGAAAGTGTGACAGTTTTGAAAGTAGGAGTATGGTATTAACACTTCTTATAAAATGTGTTTGCAAAATGTTGAAACTGGTTATTTAGAAATATTTGCAAAGTGTTGAAAACCTATACACTTTCTTTTCCAATACGGAGCGAAAGATAAAAGAGCTGTAAACGACTGATTTCCAGTGAAAAAAATATTTTGGTACAGATGCAACCATTTCAGGAAGTTTGGCTATTTTTTTGCTGAGTCTGGCTATTTTTGAAGTGATTTTGGCTACAGTTTTGTTTTACCATCTGGCAACCCTGATTCATGCAAGAGATCTGTTAGTCTTGTTCAGAGCTAGCTTTTTCTGTCCAAATATGGCTTTCTGTTCAATGTCCAAGGTCTTGTAAAAGGGTTCTGACCGTGAAAAAGTAAAATCTACGTGTGACAATTTAGGAGCTGTGTACAGTTCAGATGTAGATAACTAGCAGTTATACGAGTAGATTCTAGATTGCAAAATGCTGGTTTAAAGTCATGTAGCTTGTAATTATCTCATACTGAAGTCCTGACATTCTTCGAATTGCTTTACAAATAATGTTGACGATGGCAGTTATATGTATTGCAAGCAGCGAACGATCTTTCAGTAAACTGAAACTGGTCCTTCGTTCCGGGCCACATTACTTAGCAATAAGTCAGGGCAGGTTGTGTGATCTAGCTTTGATGAGAATAAAAAGAGAATACGCAGCGAAAGCTTATTTTGATGAAATAATAAACGACTTTACTTCGATCAAGGCACGGAAAGTGTTGTTTTATTTACCAATTTGTGTAATTTAACTGGAAAAGGCTGGATATATTTGTTTCATTGGAATTGTGTTTTTCGAACACAAGTGATATATGACTTGCATTAAATAACTTATTTTATAATTCTAATTAAATGTGTTCCATTCAAAAAAATTGTCGTTTGCAGTTGCAATATGCTGTTTGATTTTTTTGTAAGATATACAATTTTGTCAGGCAACACTATGTAGACCTTTTTGCTACGATAACGTTATTATTTAAATGTTTTGATATTATTTAAATGTTTTGATATAATTTGAATGTTTTGATATTCAATATAACCAGAATAAATGAGAATAGAAGTATGATGTGGACATTATGGGTTATTTATATTTTATTTGCTGAAAACTTCGAAGCAAAAATAAAGGCAAACATTTTCTGTTTCAAAAATTTGTTTTGTTCATGGTTTATCTTTCGTAAAAGCTGTGCCTACATCTTATATTTAAATAATTTGAAAGGGCGCACATTTAAATTTTGCCATGGGCACCAGTTTGTGTAGATATGCCACTAGTTGATCTACTTTCAGTTGAAAGGGTACGAACTGAAAACATAGATTTAGATGGTTTCATTGATTAATTTGACAGTCGACATGACAATCGAAGGATTAAGTTGTACCGAGTTGACAATGATATGAAATTCTAACGTAGCCTGTGCAGGGATGTGTGTGGGAATCATGTTGCTCATTGCCTATTTGTCTAAATCTTTTTTGATTTAGAGCTAGTGCGTGTTTCGTGTATGACAAGACAGTCATAAATCAATGCAAGGTTGAAAACAGTGGTGTAGCAAGCCCAAAAATTTGAGGAGGGGAAAAAGTGCATGATTTTAGGCGAATAACACAATTTTGTTTGAAAAAATGCCTCTCAAAGCACAAAATGACGATATTTTCCAAAAATTTGGGGGGAAGACATGGCCCTTTTGGCCCCCCCCTGGCTACGCCTATGGTTAAAAAGTCAGCTATTGAGAATCAGTCAGAGGAAAATTCAATTTGAATAATAAAATGAAAGACTTTGTTGGGAATACTCTGCAAAATAAGTTTTACGCCTGCGGTTACATGTTGCTATCACGTACACGCCGATGCACACCTATCTGCAACGCTGGTATGCTACTTAGATGCAACTGGTGCCGAAACCTCGATGTTGTTAAACTGCATACTACAGGGGTGGGCAATTATTTTTGCTGCTCAGGGGCCACTTTGAGAAGGCCGCATTTAGCGGAGGGCCGTGCCTTCTTATGAGAGTAGAAGCAAGTCTCGGTTTATAGCCTCAGCACTAATATTTACCATAAGTTGGAGGAATATTCAGATTTGACGATTTTCCTGAAGGCTTCTGCGAGCCACTGGAAACGCTGTGTCGGGCCACATTTGGCCCGCGGGCCGCTATTTGCCCACCCCTGGCATACTGCATTGAACAGTCCTCACCCTATCCACGCTGCACACTCGTAATAGTAGTTGCATAGAATTTTTATGGTTACACCACAATCACAAAATATCCATAAGCTACCACAAAACGGATTAGTCAGTAGTCACCAAACCGTTGGAAGATGGTTTATTTTTATGTGCTTTGTAATAAGAATATTTTGATGGAACTAGTTGGGCATCAACAGCCTACTTGTCTCTGTGTCATGATGGAATTCGTGGTTGGAACCGTTTAGCTTTCATGTGAATTGTGTTCACTTTCTAAAGCTGCTTTCGTTCATGTGAGACCGGAACAACTGTGTACGGTAAACGGTATTTTGATTTACATGTGTAGTGCTGCGGAAGTTGCATGGTTAGCGCAGAATTCTCGACAAAGCAGTGCACATGTGTGATTACATCTACAGTGGCGTTTAGGTTTCTCTAGTGATTAATAACGCTAGTTCATCTTTTTAATGATATTCACAAGCCTATGTTGGGTTTGGTAGGGTTGATCATAGCAACTTAATCTTCAAAGCAATGAAAAGTCACCATACAAGATAGATATTTATGTTGCCCCCTACTTTTTCCTTGGCCTCGCAGTGCCACCCCCACTTTTTTCATTCCAGAATCGCCACTGATTACAAGAAAAAGAGAAGTGTGGCAATCAAGCACACATCGGAAGTGCCAAACAGAAGTTCATCTTCACAAAACCTACAAAATGCCAAGTAGGAGAGGTTCAAAGTAGCAGAGGTTTTGGGATATAGGTGTAGTTTCCAAAAATACTTGGTGTAGTACAGGGGTGTCAAACTCGTTTCAGTTCAGGAGACACTTCAAGCAAATTTAATCTCAAGCAGGCCGAACCAATGTAATCACTGTATAACACCCTGGTTATAAGTATTGACAACTTCCAAGTGTTTTCATAACTTCAATGCAAAAAGTTCAGACCAGGGGCGGATCCAGCCAGTGATTTTATGGGGTGGCGAGTTCAGCAATATTCGGCAGTCAAGGCTCAATATGCGTTTACTACTGTAAGGGAGATGAAGTATACCTCACAACACTGCTGTGACAAAAAATGGACGGCAAACTGGCCTTACATCGCGAATGCTGTTTTCCGAATTGTACAAAATCATGGTGAAAGAAGTTGCTTTCGTAGGTTTTATGGGGGGCGATCGCGCCCCCTGGATCCGCCCCTGGTTCAAGCTTACCTGAAAATGATTACTAGCACATAAAGTTTTCAATTTCCCCTCGTAAATAAAAAAATGCCTTACCACTGAGAAGACTGTTGAATTGACAATGATTTAGACTTGTGGCTCGGATGAAATTAACTGTCCGGAGAACCACTTGCATGACATGATCCATTTTTAACGATTTGCAACACAATGCCTCCTGGTGCGAAATTCAGTAAAATGTCCAAAATTCACGTCCTCCACTTACGTTACAATCTGTACTTTTTCTCTAAATTTTGTCGCAACACATGCTTTTTCCCCATCATTGATGACGCCCTATCTATAGCAATACTGACAGCACGGGGCCAGTCTACTCGGACCCTGTTAAGCACTCTAACGAGAGAGTTAAAAATATCCTTTGCTGTTGTGGTATCCACACTCTAACGAGAGAGTTAAAAATATCCTTTGCTGTTGTGGTATCCATCATAGGCACCAACCCCAGGATCTCTTCAATGACAGACAAAGCCTCATCAATGCCACGAATAAATATGACTTGGAAAACTCTGCATTCTTTGTCAACGTTTCTCTGTTTCGATATATACTGTACATGTTGGGAAACGAGGCTGAGCAATTTATGGAAAACCAAATCCGAGCATGGAAGAGTTCTACATCTAACAATATGTCCTTATTACGCCACAATACAATTTCCTTATCTCTTATTTTCACGAAAACTACAAAGATGTTCTACCCGTTTTCACTCCAGGTTGACCAACTGTAGACAGGAAGTTGCTTGAGCTGGTGGCTTTGGTTAACATTTCTGTGTATTTTTTGAAACTAGAAATCCAGCGATGTCAATTTCGACATTTTTTGTAATCCAATG
>Ga0210059_1016679_pt1 | contig 10568 bp, 5 predicted proteins | sample Ectturendosymbi2_FD_188042 | JGI IMG/M metagenome (GOLD analysis project Ga0210059, IMG submission 188042) | Ecteinascidia turbinata endosymbiont from Florida, USA - Sample 2 (SPAdes) (version 2) | ecosystem: Host-associated > Tunicates > Ascidians > Unclassified | place: Key West, Florida... | reverse complement strand
CGATACAACTGACATCTTGCAAACGTTTCGATAACAACTGTTATCATCTTCAGTGCATAGCATTGCTATGCACTGAAGATGATAACAGTTGTTATCGAAACGTTTGCAAGATGTCAGTTGTATCGTTTGCTTTGGCCGTAGTATTTATTATAAGGCTATTTAGCACTTCCGCTTTTCGTGTACCTAACACAACTGCTCAAGACAATGTTCTTGCCACACTTGTTGACATGACTTAAGTTTGTGAAGAAGTTTTAACTGTGAACAATATTCGATGGCACTGCAGCTGCAAAGGATTTCTTTTTAAACATTTTTTACAAATGAATTTTGTTTGAAAAAGATGAAGTTTCGAAAGGAGAACTTGCTGGAAGATCATTACGACAAATCATGTTATGTCTTCGTCTATATTTCATTGTTACGAGATTTTGCAGGAAGCCCTGCTTCGTCATCGAAATATTATTGTTGTTATAATTATATGTTTATCGTGGAAGATCAACAGCAATAAAAATTTAAGAAAGCAAATCACGGAATACAAAAAATTGCCAGGTAGTTTCGAGACGTTGAGTGCATTTGTGGCTAAACACGTGTTATTTTGGGCTAGTGCACATGTGCAAACGTTTGTGTCTCCTTTTGTGGATGATGCAAAGGTTTATGGTACTTATTTCACCTTTTGTAAATGATTGAGAAGGTGAATTCTAAACGATGAACCTATTTTCGACTTTCCTTTTGACAGTTTTCTTCATAATATGGTCATTTAAAGCTTTCATAGTTGCAATGCCGAGTGGCGTTAAACACCTAAAGTCGCCAAGTTTTTAAAAGTTTGTATGTTTGTTCTGCCGGTCTTGATGTTTTGTCAAAAGAAGTAAGCATCAATTATGCGTGGAAAAATGTTTTTCCTGTTTTTTTGTCTTCTGTACTTCGATGTTTCTGTGCATTTCATCAAATGTTTATTGAATATTTCAGCGGCACAGTGTGTGTAATTACACCTCGTTTCGCAATTAAAACTTATTAGATAACATAGTTTTAAGCTGCTGTCCGGTTACTTTTGCGATATAAAATTCAGAAGGATTAAAACACTTTCAAAACTAAAAACTTGTGAACGCCATGCGTCAAATCATCAAGAACGTACGATGTGAATGGATTTAATCTCATACACTCGCTCACATTACAAGTTTTGAACCATGACCCTAATCAACAACAAACCACTCCAACTCGAACTTCTTTTTTTTCATGTGCGAAAGGAGCAAATTCCGTGGACCATCCGACTTGGCGCCCCTTCTCTTCAACATCTACAGCTCTGACCTGCCAACCACCGTCCCCAGAAAGTATGCATACGCCGACGATCTAGCAATCATGCATGCTGATGGAGCTTGGCAGGCAGTGGAAGCGGTCCTGAGCAAGGACATGGCAACCATAGGTGAATACCTCCAGATCTGCGATCTAATGGTCAGCACTACAAAAGCAGTATCGGGAGTCTTCCAGCACAACTACAAGGAAGCTAAATGTGAGCTAAAAGTCAACCACAACAACGAAACCCTGCCTTTTTGCTCCGAGTCCAAATAACTTGCTCTCCTATCGCCCACACCTCGGTCAACCTACCTATCCTTGTGACTGGATGTCTGCGTCCTACACCAACGGTTATCCTACCTATCCTCGCAGGTATACAACCTGCTGAGCTTCATCGCAAAGGAGCCACACTGTCTCTAGCGCGCCGTGCCATGGAGCCTGGACACCTACTCCGCTCAGCGCTCACCTGCTCCACCGAGTGGAATGTACGGCATTTCAAATTGAGACACCCGTTTGTTTGTACCCGCCGCACAACAACTCATCACTTCATCTGACAACAACATCAGAAGTGTGGCGCACTGGGCGGATCACCGATAGAATGCAGAGTGACTGGACAACACCACGAGACTCCTTACTTTCATCCCTGACATCTGCACCCACCCTCCTGGAATGACCCTTCCAAGAACAGACTGGGTCCGGTTTAACCGCCTCCGCACTGGTGTCGGGCGTTTCCGCTCATGTTTGCACAAATGGGGTATGGCCCTTTGCGGCCTGTGAGTGTGGCGCAGAAGAACAAACCGTCGACCATTCTGTCCTCAAATGTCCAATGCATCGAACTCCCCGTGGACTGCATGACCTGATGATTTTGGACGACGAAACAATCGATTGGCTGCTCAAGCACCTGCCCCGAAATCTAGTGCGGCCAAGCAGTAGATTGTAACAACTCCCTCAAACGACGAAGAAGAAGCGTTGCACTTTACGTTTTCCTCATCCAGAAAAATCTTTACCCCACAAAAGCATGAACCTCTGAGAAAGTTTGAAGTTTCTAAAGAAGTGTTAAGCAACTGATGAGCAAGTTCATGTATGAAATCTGCATTAAATATTAGTATTTTAACCTGTTTCTAGCAAGTAACAGAAATGAATAAGCAAAGTTTTTTAAATGGGCTAAACAGCATTTTTCAATTTAAAGCCATCTCATAACGCCTGTTAGTTTTTGTTGATTTAGCCTAAGCCGCACAAATGGCCTTAGGGCTTGTCAGTCTAACTACGAAAAATTCACACAAGCGTTGAAAATTATAGGTAGTAAAACAGTAAAAGTGGAATATAAAAAAGCCTAAAATGGTATTGGGGGCTGTGCCAAATAATGCACCAGCCTTTGATGTTAGATTTGAAGAATGTAGTCAATTTACTACTTGCACATTATACATCTCTATGTTTTATGCTGGTTTCTGATTGGAACTTCAACGCAGCGTTAATTTTGTTGATGTTGCGATAAGGGTTCCATCTCCAATAGGATCAATGGAATATGTCAGCTCCCAAAGTTTTGCAAAAGATCCTATTATCACCATCCTGTTTCCAGGTGTTCTTTCTAATCATGACACACGCGTTTGATTTTAAAACATAAACAACCTTTTGGTTCAGATTTCAGCCAGAATTGTGGTTGTTTTAACCTACGTTTTGTTGGTATAAACGTTATTTTTGCAATTAAATAAAGAGCTTCTTTTATAATTATTGTAAATGAACTATTGACTTCAAAATTGGTGGACGTCACAAATATGCATAAATATTTCCAACTAAACATTGACAAAAACCAACCACAACCCGACTGAAACCTCAACCAAAAGGTAATTATCTTTTTGTCTATGTTTATTTTTTTAATTCAAACGTTTCGATACTTGTTTTCAAGTGCCAACATTTCGCCGGTAAGGTTTGTCTTACGGTTTTATAGGACTGAAGATACGTTTAAAAACGCGAAACTAGTTTCTCTGTGAAATAAACTGTGATCGATTTACTTGCCGCCATCTTTGTGGCTTACAACTATGAAAAAATAGATACGTGCAAGTTTAATCATCGCAGAAATATGAAAGCAGAAACAAGCAGGTAGATTCCTCAGACGTTTGCCGCCAGGGTAAAGTTTGTTTTATTATTTATAATTAATTTACCAATCTGAGATAAGTAGAACCCTGATTATGCAACTTAGTTATGCTCTTCTAAGCATTTATTAATTTTCGCAATTCTAAATTCAACTTCATAAAGATGAAGAAAATACTTAGAGATTTTGCAAGAGGCAGTGATGATGAAATCCCGGTTACCTCTGGTAGCAAAGCCGTTTAGAGCTTTCCATTGTTTCCATGGTCTTGACAAAAGCTTGTGTAATTTCCAAAAAAAGTTCTCTATATCAACAACACTTATCAAGCGTTAAAATGTGTCATTTTCAAGTTGATTAACTGAACAACGATAAGGACTATAAATGTTGTAAATCCTGTTAAATACCACGCACAGAAAATGTTTCCTGTCTAAAAGACATCCCCTGAATTCATACCAATGTTTGTTCTGCGTTTCTTGACCCTGTGTTTACCAGAAGAAATCTAAGTAATGTCAAAATATGCAGATTTTGTAGAGGATATTACATTTAACCAATACACAACTAAAATAATACCAGTTTCAGTAACATGCTTTTATGCTTTCGGAGATGAATTTTCTAACTTCATCGTCTAACAACCATGCCCAACCGATTATTTGACATAAAAGCGCTTTATCTGCAGAGCAACCAGCCGCAACGCTTTGTTGCTTTCGTGCACGCGCAGACCAACAAACATGTAATTAACCTCTCAGCAGAACCGTTTTAATCCATGCATTATTCTGAGTATAGTTGCACATTTGACCTCTCTCTCAAGTGTCTTAACTTGATTTGATCGGTGCGTGAAGTGTTTGTTGTGGTTGTAACTGACAGATCAAAACTGTATTAAAATATGCAAAACGCAAACCACGGTACGTAACCTAAAAAATACAACGAATTTTCTTTGAAGGACTTGTGCGTGTGAACAGGATAGGTCCTTCTACCTTTATGGGTTAAACCCTAACCATACCAACATGTCACGAAGAAGGAAATGTGACGAAAGATACTGACATCAGACGGTTGCTATTTTCCCGTCACTTTACAAACAGGATCTTCAGAACAACTTAGTGTACAGCTTGTTGTTTAACTAGCGCCTGAATACGTGCAGTAAATTTTTTGATTGACCTTCTGTGGGGTAAATGCTTTTTACCCATGCTTCGCGAGATCCCGTGGTTTTTGTCCGTAGCTGTCATAGGTAGATCTGTGTCCTTATTGTTCTGAGAAAGGGTTGGATTCCAGTTGTCGGCACATATACGTGAGTGAAAGCTGTTATTTTATGAATGGGAATCCACCCATGCGGAGGGAAATGATGCGTTCACACCCCCTTCTTTCCTAGTGCACAACATAACCTCTTTCATCATTACGCCTCTATGTGAATCTTTCAACATGTGTCTATGTGACCGAAGAATTTAGCTGGGTTTACCGTGAACCAACATGATAAATGACGTGATGAAAATGGTTCCATTTTCTTTTTTTGGTTCATTCCTTCATTTTCATACCCGCTTCTCCTCTGGAGAGAGTCGTGGGTTAAGCCCCCTAGGAGGACGTGGAATACCTCACGATAAACATCAATCTCGGGCAATTCTGTTGGCTCCACACCAAGACGAGACCAAGCTAGGCCGGAAATGTAGCCAATCCACCTGGTCTTTGGACGATCTCCAGGCCCCTTTCCCGTGAGTGCAGCCCAGCAGGATTTGCCTGCCCAATCTTTCCTGGGGCACTCTAGACAGATAGCCTAACAAACTTAAATGGGATCTTTCGACTCGGTGAAGTGGCTTGACATTCAGGGCTTAACAAATGTCACAGCTGCACACTTTGTTGCAAAGTGTTACACCGTGAACTTTTCGTAATAACGCCAATTCTGCAGTTTCCACTTGGGATAGTATTCTTTCAGTTATTACCAAGGTCTACGATAGGGGGTACGAGAGGTACACTGTACCCGGTCCTGAGAAGTATATGGGCCCAGGAGGATGAAAGTACGCACGATAAGTGTTTCTGTAGTCAAGCCAAAATCACAAGTGTAGTTGTCAGTAGCATAGCTAATATATTTCTAAATCTTGGCATGGTAGCTGCCTTATCGATGTTCTAATTACTATAGAAACAAGCTATACACGTTTCAACGAGAAACCCAGAAGCTAGTGGACCTGGTCTCGGTATTCGAAACCCCAGGTAAAATTTCTCTCGAAGGCCCTGGTTATTGCCCAAGATTCATGACCACAGGTGAGAATCGGAACCATGGCAGATTGAAAAACTAACAACTTTCGGGTGTTTAAAAGCTCCAGTTTTGTCGCAATTGTTTCAGTTTTTCGTGGTGGAGGTAGTATATTGAATCGCAAACTTTAGAAAATGTTTCAAAAAAAACGCGTGATGACTTTTCTTCAAAGACAAAACACTTCTTAACATCGGACGACAAACACTGAAGCCAACTGAAACACCGAATTGAATTCGACAAAAAGCACAGACGATGCAAAAGCCAAGAGATGCTATCAGGAAGAAAAAAGAGACAGCAAAGGCTTCATAAAATTCAGTGACTCAGATGTTATCTATGCATAAACAGTGACTGCTGGGAACAGTTCTATCAGTAGAAACAACTTTAATTGTTTTTCGTTTTTCCGGAAGGCACGCTGTCTGTCGCCATTGACGCTTTCTTTTAATCGACGTAAATCAACTTTTCTCTTGTTTTTATAGAAACCAAATCGGTATTCTAATTAGGGCAGTTGCTTGAATACGCGCAACCAAATCTGGTTGGTGGGGTTCGATTCCCAGTCGGGTCATACCGGAGACTTGAAGAACGGTGCTTCCAGCCTCATGCTCGATATTGATGGGTTGGTGCAAGTACACGGTTAACGCGCGGTGCTGTCATTGACTCGCCACCAGTGCACCATTCATTGCGAAAGCAACCGCGTGGCCCAAGGCGCAAGTAAGCGGAGGTGGGCGCCGCATACCATACTCGCGACACTGCGAACGGAGAACAAAAACGATTAAAACGTAACTGAACTGAATAAATATATTTGCTTCAGTCTTTAGCTTCTTTGTAAACATAAGATGCACAAATTTCAAAATGCGTCGTTTATTGATTGAAAGAAACAATTTCTGATGACGGAATGTAACCCATTCCCTCTGCATGGGTGCGACGCCGCGTCACACAGCGTCAGTAGGAAGTCATCTCGTTACAGAAGGCGCTATGTTATAGAAGACAGGCAATAAGAATGAACCTGGTCGAGCTGGGAATCTCGTATTGCTCGTGCAGCCGAAACATCACGGCCCCTGCATTTTGCGTTGCACGTCTCCAAAAAACGGCGATTTCATGGATGGGATTCCACCCGAAATATTTCGCCTATACTCCCAAAAAAATGTATAACAAAAATGCTTTTGAACCTGTTTTTGCTACGAGGTATGTAAAAAAATACCTAAATGTACAAATTTGCACAATTTCCATAAAACAATTTTCCACGAGGGTATACCAAGTGGTCTACTGCAAATTTACGTCGCTGGTTTGAACACTTTAATAATTTGCACTAACATAAACGTGAAGACATTTTAAAACAAGTTACACTTTTAAAGAATCGTAATTAGTACAAAAAGATATGCAGATCTGTATGTTAAAACGTTGACTTGATATATGGCGACAGTGAAGAACATGTCTAAAACAGCAACGATACTTGAAACGACAAGATAACTGCATGTTTATTGAAAAGTAATTGTAAATATCTCCTGTACTGTTTCGTTTGACAGTGACTCAACAACAGGACGTTCTGTAGATACGACATAAAAACCGGACTGGCGTCGCTGGTTATTTCACTTGTCAAACTTCACCAACTGTGAAATGTAGGACTACGTTTCCCAATTTATATTTTATGTCATTTTCCATTGAAACATTCGAGGGTTATTTATACTGAACTCCTGCGAGTGGCAGTCGCTCAATATGAACGAAACAATTTCAATCAAAACACGATTGGTGAAAATAATCTGAGAAGATATTATACATTTAAGAGTTGAGAATCCTATCCATCAAATATTGGAAACGTAATGAGATACAGAAATATCATCAGCGAAACAGTAACACAATCACAGTAAATAGTACAGCTAGAAAATAACACAAGGAAACAAAGTTCACTCAGAAATATCCAAAAGCTGCAGACAGGCTGAATTCATCAAGTGCATTGCGCTCCCGGCCAAGTGTTTCCACCATCTTTTTCCCGGTTAGTGCTGCAAGTGCATGTGTTTTGTCCTTCGCATCTTTCTTCCCAGTACCCAATGTGACTGACCGGGCGCGGACAAAGTGCCACGCAATTTCCAAAACATTTTGGAGATTTGACTGAATCTGACTTCTTCCAACCACATTGACAAAGATTTTGACACCCGTTTGATTGACAGGAGCCCAAGTCACATCTTGCTTCGCAAACGTCTGCACATAAACGAGAATATCATTTTTACTGCGCTGAAGGTGAAACAATTATTTTTTCAAGCCACAAAAGCGCGCTGCTACGGACACTTGTATCGTCTTTTGTAATTTTGCAGTTCCTCGAAGTTTTACTCAAAATATACACCTACAAAATAATCAGATAAAATCGCAGTGTTTTTGACTCTGAAAGTGCACTGAACGCTTCGCTTTTGTCAAACTCTTTTAAAAAGACGTTTAATCTCAGCAATTGTTGGCAACGCGAGCGTCAGTCAACGATTAGCTCACTGATGCTCCGCTTACGGCGATTTCTTTCTAAGCAAATTTTTGCTTTCCTTTATGTTAAAATGGCAAACTATTTATCGAGCAGATATCAAGAAAATGTAATGGTAAATTCATTATAACCTGCCAACAACAACGTTCGTTGCATCTCTTCTCTATGAAAGAATGTTTTTTATTTCTCTGAAGGGTGTTGTTTTATCTGCAAGCCCATGTTCAATGCTTGATGGCTTCTGCAGCAAAATGACGCAAGGTGCAGAACAAATTATTCGGATTTGCAAAAATGTCGTCAGGATAACCACCATCGCAATATCCCTATTTCAAATGCTGTTCTCCATTAACGCATCCATTCCTGTGCGTTAAGTATAAAACAGGACAAAATGCAACCAGTTCAAGCAAATGCATGTCACCTAAAAAGACATTTTCACAAGGTACGCAAGCATCAGACTATTCCCTCTGATGGTTTGAAGGACCATAGCAAACGCAGATAAAAATTTGTTGACGTTTGTGAGGAATAGGACCATAATTGCAAATGATCTTTAACTGTCGGTATATATGCAACTGAATGATTTGGTTGACATGCATCCATAGTTTCGGCAAAAGAGAAAAAACGGTACATTACTGAGACGTAACCACACTCTTTCTTCAAATTCAAATATGGCCACATAGTAATTGAGGCTGTCGTTTCGATTTTTACTTTTTACTGACATTGTCAAAACCTTTTTATGTACTCCATGATCAGTCATTGTCACACTATGTGATACACGCTGATCCCTTTTTGTGGAGATCTTTTTCGGTGAAGATTGACGGCAATGACTTGGATGGATGTTTGGCTGAGTTTTACTTAAACCTTAAACTGCATCCAAACAAATAATTTTTTCTCTTGAAGGATTTTTTTTAAATATTTTAAATTTTCTCTATCGTTTTTCATACCGTTTATAGGCTTGGGTACGTTATCTGTAAACTGTCCCTTTATGTTTCCTTTCTTCCGGTAATGCACAACAACATAAGCTTCATCTCCTTTTCTTCCCACGGCGCATCTGAGGTGCGTCGTATCTTTCCAAACTAACTGAGTGAAGTGCCCTGTATTTTCGAAATGAAAAAGAAGGGAAATGAGTTTATTGCTATAAGCTAGAAGTATTCAAGGAAAGGATTGTTTTGCGTACGGCGAAGTTTAGTAGATATGGAATGAAAATCTCTTATGTGCTTTGCAAAAGTTTGAAAAACTAGAAAATGTAATGTTTTGTTATTACTACTTCGTACCTACCTTGCTTACATCAATGTGGGAAATATTAGTTGTAGCTAGAAATTGCAAGCAATACAAAAGGTTCATGCTCTGTTGCATTAAAAGTTTTATGTGCAGAACCTAAAGTGTCGTTATTTCTCTGCTTAACTGTAGAAAATAACCTGTTTCTGGTGAATAATCTGGTGAATCGAAATTGTATTTCATCACTTCCGTATACCAATCGGCTACAGCCCTTTCAGAATTGTAAATGTTGTTTTGTTCAAATCTCCACGCCAAGTTTTCCCCAACATCATAGTCGCGATCCTGACCTGTGAATAAAATGTGTATTGCCACTGCGAGAAGAAGTGCTGCGTTATTTGCAATTTATAACGATGAAAACCTTTCAATACATCCTTGTTACTAGAACATTGTGAAAACTAGCGGTGCTTGTGACACGGGGACAATAATTCTGGTCGTTAACCTTTGCTTGTAAGATTAAAGCACCTCCAGATTATAAGGTAATTCTAGTGGCACGTTGAAAGCTTATGACGTTGCAACAACTCTCATATGCTGTACTTTATAGGTTGCATAGAAAATAGCATTAAACCTGGTCCAATTTCCATTTGAAAACGGCATATTGTACATTTTGATGCCAAAAACGAATGATCTTAACTTGCATTTATAAAAGAAATTGATTTTTACTAAAATCGAATTTCAAACAGCTGAGCACGTAGATGCCAGCTAAAAGCAGGCCCGGTGAGAGGTGGGGGGCAGGAAGGGCCAGGACGCCTGGACCGACCGGTCTGCCAGCCCGCAAAGTGAGAAGCTGAAAAATAATGTAACTTCAATTGAACGTTCAAGATGACACCGACTTCCGCATCAATATTGAAGAAATGAATTTCTCTGTTGGATACTTGCAGGCCACAATCTCGACTATGTTGACATCACTGATACCTTCTACGACAGGATTTAACTCGCCGAGGACCCTACGCTACGCAACATTTTGAGACTACCAATCGAATGCACACGTCCTGACTTACACAACCAAATGTACCTCCTCTACAGCCTACGTTAACACCCGATATTGCTAAAATGTTTCGCAGGGTCGTCTACAGCAGGGCTTCCCAAACTGGGGGTCGCGACCCCGAAAAGGGTCGCGTAACGAACTCCGGGGGTCGCAGAGAGTGTGCCAATTTTACACAGCATATACCAGTGGTTCTTAACCGGGGGTACACGTACCCCTTGGGGGTACCAAACAC
>Ga0210059_1016678_pt1 | contig 10569 bp, 3 predicted proteins | sample Ectturendosymbi2_FD_188042 | JGI IMG/M metagenome (GOLD analysis project Ga0210059, IMG submission 188042) | Ecteinascidia turbinata endosymbiont from Florida, USA - Sample 2 (SPAdes) (version 2) | ecosystem: Host-associated > Tunicates > Ascidians > Unclassified | place: Key West, Florida... | reverse complement strand
CCAGGCTCTAGAGAGAATCGCGGGATAATTTCAAGACTACAAGTCGCATATAAACAAAAAGTTAGAAGGATTTCGCCAACCTATTAAGGGGAAGAGGGATATGGTGTCTGACGGTGTCAGTGCCAATCTTTGACGGTGCACTGACGGTGTCAGTGCCAAATCTTTCTATCGGGTCACTTAACTTACATTTGCACGCCTCCTCAGGGAGTTCCCATCAGATCCACGCAGCATGTGTCAGTAGCCTTACAATAATAAGACCATCTAGTTACAGCACTTTAATAAAATGTAATTTTTGTAACTTTATTCTTTGGCTGCTCCCCTAAAGCTTGGATGCCCGGGGCCGTTGCCCCGTTCACCCCCTCTAAATGCTCCTGCTTTTACAAACGCTGTATGTTTGCTCCTTTATCAGGGCTCTTCCTCACTCCCATCAGAAAGCTCATCATGAAGATGGAAGACATGGCAGAGATAGTTTGCAATCAGTGCATCAGTGACAATGGGAAGAAACCCGACGATGATGACTTTGCGGTGAATACTGTGACAGGGTCTTGAACTGTTTGCAGCCGTACTTGAAATGTCGGGGTGTAAAGGCTACTGGCGTTTGAATGGAATAACATTGTTAATTTGAAAGTTTAATGGTTCTTGTTGAAATGCAATCCGTTTGTAATGCTGGTTGCAAAGCTGCGGCTAGTTGAGGTAATTTGACCAATGGGTCCTTTATGGTGATTGAATGCTTGTGAAATGTGATAATGCAGAAAATTGCTGAAGGTCAGCAAAATATAGGTCAAGTTGGATGCTTTCGTATACACAACTTGACCACAAAAGCGTAAATACAAACGGATCACAGATGGAAGAAACCCGGATATGGGGTTTATCAACACACGTTTGAAAATACGCGACGTCAGCCATACAGAAACTCACCAAGGGCGAAAGAGCTCTGGTTTAAATTGTAGTGCCTAGTTTTTCCTTCTGCTTCACAATGAACTCAACCAAGACGTTTTGATATTTAAGTTGACACAGAAATACGTTTTCTTACATCCAGATAACTGCTTCGTACGAGCTGATTGATGATGTTTATTCCGCGAGCCATTGGGTGAAACCGTTGGAAAACGAAAATCGTTCCTTTGACGACGACTGCACGGTAAGTGGCCTGGGGGTGGTTGGTTAAAGTTACGAAAAAGCAAACATGAGAAATGTGCGCGTTTTTGCTTCTAAATATGCTCGTCAAACTAAAAGTCTCGATATTGGTATCAATGTATATAATATCAATTTGCACAATTGGGTGAGAGCTTTGATTGTCAATACTACTAATATATACCATTTAGTAATAAATCTCCACTAGGGCGAGGCAGTCGATTTACATCTCGTAGTGTTTTACTAGGAAATCGATTTGGCATATTTTATGCATTTTCATTCCTGTAAATTGCAAGCAAAAGCTTGGAAGTGAAATGGTGAAAAACTAAAGTAAGATTTAGTGAATGCACCCGGACTGTATTTTCAAACACGCGCTATGACCACAATGCTGGTCTCACAGAAGCTAAAAACTGGACTGAGGCCCATAACGGAAGGGTTAGCTTCAAGCAAAGCCGTGATTGATGAGCCAAGCAAACATTGTTTCAGCGCGTGTGGCCTGTTCGGCTAATGACTGATGACCACCGCTTCTAGGCTGTGAATCACGCAGCCCGTTTTAGCTTTTAACTCTTGTTCTACCAGTTTTTTAAGTTTTCTTTTGCTTCAGCACATCTCAAACATTTCGTGAAAGGTGATGTAGCCAGGATGTCCTCTTCGTGTCCTTAAGAATTAAAGGCGTTACTTCAATATGCAGTATGACAATAGTACCAACAAAGGGCATGTCTAGCACTTCGAAAATTACTTGCTATTCTCAAAAGATGATTCCCAAAGTTGGTTCCAATTTTATTCTTGTGGCCGCCTTTTTTTGAATACAAACCTTGTCTTCAGTGTTGCCCGTGGGGTCAGTCTCGTTAAGATCAGATTGTTGCCTTCTTCAATATCAGATAACATCAGATTTTTACAGATTCATTTATAGTTTCATACTTCCATTAACAATACATTACACAGCGCGATCGAAGTCACGTTAGAGAGAAGTCGCTCATGCTTAACATAAAGTGCTATTCTCAACGCAGCGAAGGGAACATCTTCAATTTGGAAATGATAGCCAAACCCACACGAGATCGAGAGATTGATGAAAGAACTTACATTTACGAATCTGACTTCTTTTCAACCTAAAAGGAGAGGAAATGTGTAAAACAAAAACAACAGCCCAGTCAACATCAGCTTTGTCGTCATAACATCAGACCAGAGCTGCCATAGTGTTTTTTGCAAAAATCACTAGATTCACAAAACAATTCACCAGATCTGCAAAAAAATCACTAGATTTAAATTTCTGTGAACAGTTTTAAAATTTCTGTTAACAGGTTGAAGTTAACAGTTTTGCTTGAAATCATTCATTTATGTATTTTGTCGCCTAAAAACCCTAACACCATATGCAAGTTTTTCAGAATAGATCATGCTGAAGCGTGGAAAATCGTATGTCATGAACCGTCAGGTTATTTGAAGAGCTTAAAGCGACAGTATTAACGAAGTATTTCAGACCAATTAACCTAATATTTAATCAGTATATTCCTACTGCACTGATCTGCAAAGAAATGAAAATAAGGTCATCGCCAACATTGCATTAATAAACAGCACAGAAGTGAAAAAAGTAAAAAACTAAGACTAGGAAAATTTTAGTTCTGTTGGTGCAAATCATCACACATCGATTCACGTAATCATTGCTTCTTTGAAAAAAACGCTCTGAAAAGTTAGAAACGAAACATCCAGCCTTCCAACACATACCTTGTAAACATCACTTGATCACCCGAAACCTCACTAGATCGAGTGAAAAATCCACTAGGCATGGCACCAGTGCATCAGACATTTCTCTCAAAGCATCATATCTGGTGTGAAACCATTAAAAGTTGCATCCTATAGCTTCTCTTGACCTGTGGCCAGTACTCTGAATTCCAGGCTATATGTTCCGCCGTTGGTGGTCACTTTAGAATGATTAAACTTAAGCTGCAGAATGCTTGCATGAAAATCAGTGCAGTACGAGCGATTTGCGACATAGTGTCATACCATCAGGTACGGAATCCTTCCTTCACCTCATATCCGAAATCTTGCCCAACTTTTTGAAATGTTTTCATCCATTTTGCATTTACTTTTAAAAGATCGGTTTTAGGATTTTTTCATTCCAATTTGTGTACGAAAGTGTTCGTGATTCAACAAACGTTGGTCTTCCTTCTTTTGTTTTAAAAAGTACCATTGGATTGTTACAGTCGATGTTGCTTTTTAAAGAAGTTTTTTTTTTGTGGAAAGTCGAAAACTGTTTTTGGAAAATTTTCTTGCACAAGAAAACAATAGACAGTTGGGTGCTGCAGGAAAATGTGGATGAAATGTTTGGGCTTGCAAGATATTTCTTGAAAAATATTTTTCCGCATGTAGATTCTAAGTTTTACTAACATACCATGCAGATTTCTCATCTGACGTTCAAATATTTCCAAATGCTTTTCATCTTTCCCACTATTAGATTCAGGTCTGTCTGCTTGTATTGCGCTTTAAAATGCTTAAATTCTGCTTTGTTAAATTTTTCTCTGAGGGACTGTGGTCTTTTTCCTACTGCCGCCGAATGGTCTGTTCAGTGATGGCCAAAATGACTCTGATTCAGAGTTTGCCAACAGCTGCCGTTGCAATCGGGTGGCTGTTCATTTAAAAACGAGTAGGAAGACTATACCATTAGCCAACAGCTGAAAAAACACCGAAGCTGTAAAGTTTGTGTGTTTGCTTGTTCGTGCACAGGTGTATTACGAATCCGGTCAAGTAACAAAAGAAGCATACGCCTATCACAACGATCCAAAAGTCTTGCATCATACTCATCCTTTGGAATTGATGGTGAGTGTTGGTCTTGGATAACATTCGCTTTCGTTTCAGGTAGAGCAGGTTTCAGCCACCTATTCCTAGTTGTGTAGGGATTGGGGTTGTAGGTTATTGTAGAGATCCCTACTGGTTGAGGGGGGAACCTAGTTGTTGCTGGAGCACAGGTCGGTCTCCCAACTAAGCAAACTGACTAGTAACTCTCCGCTAGTAACTCTCCAGTAGCACTCTAAGTTGACTGCTTCTTTCGATTATATTCAGATATACAACAAAAAGTTTCAGGCCAAAATTGAAGTCGGTTGTGGTTCCGCACTATATTTTCAGCTGACAATTCCATTTCTTTTTCTGTGGATTGAGCGTCGTAACTTGACTTAACATGCTTGACAAACCTAAATGCGGCGTACTAAAGTGACCTTTTGTTAGGTAGATTCCGTTGAGCTGCTTTACTATTTGCTGTTTAGACCATTATCCGTTACTAACGAAATAAAGTAGCCAGTAGCAATAAAAAAGAAAAACAAAAAGTGCAATTTTGACACTTGAAATATACAGTATACAGTATTAACGCGATATTTGTCGGTGTCTGTCGACAGAATGATTCCAAACGTTATAGGAGTAGGGTTTTCGATTTCCCGGATGTTTATGAAATCCGAAAAGCGGTAAAAATCCAACACGATCCAGGGAAAATCCGTGAATTCTGCACACAAGACACGTAAATTCAACTTTGTTGCAATCTTCACCAATGGTCATGAATCTTGGATAATGATGGAGAGGGTGCTGTATTAAGTTCAAGCGGCAGAGATGAGATTTTGCGAATAGTTTATTGCGTGATACTTTGCGACAAAGTGCGCAGCTGTGAAATTCATAAAACACTGAAAGTCGAACCACTTCTCCGAATGGAGAGACCCCACCTAGGTTGATTCGGTCGCGTGACCAGAATGCCCCAGTAAATGTGGAGAGCCAGGTCCTGCTGGCTTCACCCACGGTAAAGCGGCGCAGGAGTCAGCCAAGGACAAGGTGGTGTTATCACTTCTCCGACCTGGTTTGTGGTCCCGTTTCGGTGTGGATCCAGGGAAGCTATCACACGTTGCCACGGGAGTCGGAAGGATTTTTTCCAGGGGAGGGATTTTTCCAAAATTTTTCTGGGGTGCAACAAATGGTGAAATTTCTTTTTTTTCACAAATATTCGTTCTTGGCAGATTTCAAATGACCCGTTAGTGTAAAGCATTTGTGAACGCAGGCCAATGCAGAGTGCATAAATAATTACTCTACAACTTTTTTACTGAGTTAGAACATATCATGTAGAGATTTGCCTATTTTTGCTTGAGCATAAATATTTTTTTCGGCAGCAAGTAAATGCTTCAGCCGTTTTTTTGATGCTGCTTCACAAACATTCGTTCTTGGCAGATTTCAAACCGCCGGTTAGTGTAAAGCATTTCTGAATGCATGCCAGCGTGATGTGGATAAAAAATTAGTGTTAGTTGGAACATCGTGTAGAGAGTTGACGGTTTTAGCTGCTGCAAAATTGTTTTATTTTCAACAGCAAGTAACTGCTAGAGCCGCGTGTTCGGCTGCTTCACAAACATTCGCACTTGGCAATTAGCCCTGCTTCACAAACATTCGCACTTGGCAATGCACGCTGCTTCACAAACATTCGCTCTTGGCAGATTTCAAATGACCCGTTATTGCAAAGCATTTGTGAAGGCATGCCAATGCAGAGTGCATAAATAATTACTCCACAACTTTTTTCACTGAGTTAGAACATATCATGTACAGATTTGACTATTTTTGCTTGAGCATAAATATTTTTTTCGGCAGCAAGCAACTGCTTCAACCGTGTTTTCGACGCTGCTTCACAAACATTCGTTCTTGGCAGATTTCAAATGACCCGTTAGTGTAAAGCAATTGTCAACGCAGGCCAATGCAGAGTGGATAAATAATTACTCTACAAGCTGGATCCAGCCTATTATATTTCGCAGATTTCATACTAATGGACACAAAACAGTTGCCATAGAGACAGCAGTGTATCAAAACCAAACAAGGTATTGAAAGAATATTTGCTGATCTTGAGTTGGAATATTTGCTGATCTTGAGTTGGAATATTTGCTGATCTTGATTGACAGAATATTTGCTGATCAGTACAAAACTACACACTATTTTGTATCTATTTCAAGGTGAGGTCGAAGAACGTGAGTCTTCTAAAGCATCCCGTTGTCACTGCGTTGCTCCATTACAAATGGGGAAAGTTTGGCCGTTACTTTTACTATACCGGTCTTCTTTTCTACCTTGTCTACCTGATCCTCCTCAATGTCTACATGCAACAAACCCCCTTTTTCTATCAGATTGATTGGGTGAAGATGATCAGCTTGAGAAAAGGCAATTCAGGTGAGTTGAGAGTCAATATATTTGTCATGGTTACGATTTACGTTTTTTTCATGCCTATGTCATAAAATGTTTCAAGATTTTTTTTCTATTTTACTCTCCAGCATATTATCACTTTTTTGTTTTTTTCTTCTTTGCATTTTATTGTAATTGTTTTTAAATTTTTAGCGGAGACTTCAATTGCTGGGATATCAAAACAAATTATCTATAAAACGCAAATACTGATTCCAGCTTGGTTTAAACCTGCTCTTTGCGCTGCATGATTCCGTGTTTTAATCAGTGCTTACACTTTCTACGTGCTTGCGGTGAGCTCCTCGGTGTTCAGCTGCAGTAGGCTGGGTCTTCGGTCATCCTCGACAGCAGAGAAGCTACCGAGCCTTGAAAAGGGCGTTTTGGGAGGACCTCTTTGAAGACATCTGTCAACCTCACAGTGGCGTAGCTAGCCCAATATTTTGGAGGGGCTAGAAAATTTTGGGGGGAAATATGTTTCGACGAGCAACAATATTTTGTTCGGTATACCGCCTCTCAAAGCACATATGACTAGATATGCCAAAATTTTTGGAAAGGGCATGGCCACCTGCCCCAACTGGCTACGGCTACGCCTATACATCCTCCCCAAACGTTCTACTCTTTTTTGATGGGAAAATACTCTTTGATGGGGCGAAAACAGCTCACATGATGACAAAAAATCATTTTTCAGAGAATGTAAGTCCAGAAAGTCCAGCATCGATCCAAGATTTGCTATCCAACTCGACACAAAATGTTTCGTCAGGGGTGAATTTTTCGCTGGAAAGAACATCAGCGGCACCGTCCACCTCATCGTCTCTGCCAAACAGCTCGTGAGTTTTTACGAAGAATCACTTCCTGCATGATTTGCAAGGAATGTTCCTGTCAATCGCTTAACCTCGCTTAATATGATTTGTAGGCTCAGCTGCATTTACTACAGAGAGGAGCTGTGGACGCTGCCGCATACGACCATCGACGGAAGCTGTTATTTGATCAATCGTAACCTGATTCGGGTGCAATGGGCCCTTTTCGCTTTTTCGATCGTTAGTTTGGTCAGAGAGGTAGGCTGCTATAGCGGAAACTACATGGTGTGGTTCGGTTGGTGTACGGCGTAATGAATGGTGTATGGTGCTTGATGTAATAAAAATGGTTCATTGCGGAAATAAAATGGTGCAGAATATATGGCGTGTAACGCATTAAGTATGTTATGTGGTGTACAAAAAGGGGAGCGTTTCATTGAAGGAAACAACAATAACCGTTTGCTCAACAGTAAACAAAATATTTCACTAAACAAGTGCAAAAACTGTTTTCCATCAATTTCCTTGGAAACTGGAATTTCTTTCTTCCACTGCCGAACGGTCACGGTTGATGTTACCAGAACAACGGCGGCATGGGAAGGCACCACAAACAGAAAATCTGTTCAAAGACCTACCAATTAAGCTTTAAAGCAAACAACGGGTGATTGAATGATGCCAGCGAGTGAACTCTATTTCTACTTGAAGCCGCGGTTAGCTGAAAATATTGTTCGCTTGATTTCGAACCTTTAACTTTTTGGCGACGTTGTCTGCCGGCAATTCAAGTGCAATAAAATACCTTTAAACAGAGTAAAAGTTGCAAGTCTTGCATCATTAACTAAGATGAAAAAAGCTGTTTTAAAAACGTCAAAATTTGTTCGTTTCAAGTTTAAATTTAGTTTTGCTGCTCTAATTAAAAGAGTTCAGGATTAAATCTCCAATTGACAAGGATACGGGAATAGTGTTGGCAAAAGATCTTGAAATAATTTGTCAGACACAGTTCTGCGTATTGACCAATATTATCTAGCAAAATCCAAGTCTTACCAAGTAGCACACGATCAAAATATCTATTTGTGCATAATTAAACAACCTCTGAGGACAGGTGGTTAAAGCAGCTTAATTGCACCAGTCACGAAGTACGCAGAGTTCTATTTTTGCATGTAAGCTCTCCCGGCTGCGCTTTTATCCGTTTGCTTGTCGACAACCCATCTGTCCAAGTTTAACCGTCACCACTGCTCTGCAGGTAGTCCAGCTACTAATCCAGCGAATAGCATACGTAACTCCGATGAACCTGGTTGTTGTGATACTTTACGTTCTTTCCCTGCTGGTAACGTTGAATACCCAATCATTCTATCTTGCTCATTTGCATGAATTGACCAAGGAGGCAATAGAGGATGAATCAGAGCTGCAATATCTTGAGGGACTTCAACAGCAAACCGGTCTCAGACAGGTAGGTTAAGTCTGATAATTCTTTGAAACGTTTTGACTGACCTTGGAAAAAATGATGATTTCTTACATTCAGCCGTTTCAATTAGAAATAGTATGGTTGGGCGTAAAAGTTGGGTTGCGTAGCTATATATTTGCTATCTTAAAATTACACAATTTAACGACATGCTTCAGAGTATTTGGATGCTTGCATATGCTTGTAATGTTGAGAAAAACGCATTTTTTTCAATACTGAGATACAAACCATGAACGTACTGTATAATGCGTTCTAACAACATTTACAGTACAACTTTCGTAATAAATTTTTCAGCAATGGCAATTGGAAATAGGAGCCTTCGCTGTCTTCCTCTCCTGGATTGTTCTCCTGCTTTTCATCCAAAAACTTCCGAAGCTGGGAATCTTCGTCGTCATGTTCACCGACGTCCTCAAAACGTTCCTAGAGTTTTTCATAGTGCTTCTGTTGTTCACTCTGGGATTCGCTTTAGCTTTCCATATTCTCTTCGGGAACCGGGTAAGCGGATTTGGTGTGTGTGTGTCAATCATTTTCTTTGTGATGCTGGGAATGGTGAAATAGCTATTTCTAATTATTATTCAATGAAGTTCAAATAAAGGAAAAAAAATTACGTTGAAATGAAATTCCGTGATTTCACTGCAGTGAGTGGCGTTTGGAGGGTTCCAAAAATAAATCAGTTTGTCCGCATTTGCCATGGATACAAAGTTTGGTCACATTTTGTGCGGTGGTGGGCAATGGCGAACTACTTTGACAACATGATTCTTTAACGAACTGTTTTTTTTTTTAAAGTGACGGAGATAAGTCCGCTATTTTTTGCCCAAACTGGCGGGAACTGTAGCAAGCTTCTAATCTGGATGCATTGCCAGTACTTGCTAGACACTCTGATTTTCGTAGAAGCACTTGATTCTTTCTTGTCAATTGTAGACAATCAGCTAGTTGAACAAATGCGTGACAATTAGAAACAAACTGGGCTATAGGTGCTGTTTTTGTGGTTTGTTGTGCTACGAGTATTTCACGTGCTTTGAATAGCATCTGCTGCAGCAAAAGGGCCTAGTAAAAGCAATAAAGAATAAATAAGAACAATTGCTGATTGTCGTTGCTGTCAAACGTTGTTGATCAGGAATGCTTCTCATGCTCACACATATACCAAGAGATTTTCCAGCGTAAGAGGTTGCTCCAGTTTTTGTTCCACTTGCAAACGACTTATGACAACTTTGCTATTGCAGCAGCATAAACTCAAACATGTCCCATCCAGGCATACCATATTCTTGTGATTGAAAACCGGGACGCTTCAGAAGACAAGCCTTATCAGATAAATGTGGTTCATATCTCACTGAGTATGTAGCCATTTTGGATTCCTGTAGTTGAGGCACCAAGAAAAACTAAACTAATGCATTTTCCTAAGAAACAAAACACTGTTTAAGCGTTTGTAAATTTATATATTCGGCCAATCATATTTTTCTGTAGACAATACTTTTTTCAAGAAGGCTTTGTTCGATTTTGTTTTCTCGAAAAATCACATGAAGAAAAGACAGTTGATTTTTTTTTACTGGTGATAATGGTTTTCACATTCTGCTCCAGCATTTTGCTTCTGTTATCAGACCGCATGTCATTCAAGATAGAACAAATTTTCTCAATGGGAGCTCATGTACCAACCAAGTGCAGGACCAGTGGCATAGCAAGAAAGGTGCTCTGGAGGCTCCGGTCCCAGGGCGGAACCACCTGAGAGGCGGCAGTTTGTTGATTGAAAATTAATTTTTGAAAGTAGTTTGATAATTCCAACTCTTCTTTATTATTTTTACAGTAAATAAATTTTTGAAAGTTCTAACTGCTCAGTTTTTGTTTTTAGAAGCCCTAGACTAGTAGGCTAGCCTTAAAAAAATAGGAAATGTGGCTGTGGATTGAGCAAATTGATTGCGTGTTTACTCGAAAGTATTGGTCAAATCCAGTTTGTTAAAGTGCCCCAATGTTTGTTTTGAAATCAGAGCTTGTTCAACATACTTG
>Ga0210059_1016676_pt1 | contig 10571 bp, 3 predicted proteins | sample Ectturendosymbi2_FD_188042 | JGI IMG/M metagenome (GOLD analysis project Ga0210059, IMG submission 188042) | Ecteinascidia turbinata endosymbiont from Florida, USA - Sample 2 (SPAdes) (version 2) | ecosystem: Host-associated > Tunicates > Ascidians > Unclassified | place: Key West, Florida... | reverse complement strand
CTGGCAATGTGCTGAGTGTGCCCCATATTTTTTTGGCAGATGTGCCTCATGCAAAACTAAAAAATAAAATGAAGAAGTACCAACTCATCTTAAAAAGAATTTGAAATCTGGCATTATCAAATAATGTTGCACTGCCCTGACCACAACATCACAAAAACTCAGAATAGAAGATGTTGATTAACGTGGGCAAACCCAAATCAAAATGCAATTTTATAAATTACTTTTGGGTAGCAAAAACACAACTTTCTCTGTAACTCGTAACAACCGCGGCCTATCAAGGAAAAATGCACTTTAGTACCACGATTGGTATGCCACTAAATCACCATGGAAACTTAAAAGTTCAACGTTTTGAACTTTTAGAATAAATCAAAACAGACGACTGTGCCCCACCTTCCGCTAAGCCAAAACAGCTACATTAACAGTTCTCAAAAGACTCCACCTGTAAATTTACCTCGAAACAGCAACAGCGCACAAATAAAACTCTGTGTTTATGACATATTACCAGCCTTCCAGCACACCTAACCGAATAATATTTAGAGAGAAGGTATCGAAGAGATTTAAACATTTTTTATTAACCTTCATCCACCAATTAATGAAAGTAAAATAGTAAACCGACCAAAAAGTGGATGCCAATAGCGAAATGAAGGTGCAAAAGCTGTTCAGATAACAAGTTTCTTTTCTGATTGCTCAAATAAATGGTGTTCATCCAATTTCTCGGTAAGCTTGAAATCAAAGAATATATTCTACAGCAGGGACCCTCAGGACATTTCTGGCAATGTAGCCTACTCAAATGTTTTATGAACAGAAGTTTACAGAAGCATCTTGAAAACTGTTGGGTTGCAGATGAAGTCCATACAAGACTAAAAGCCTAAAGATATCAGGATATGCTACTTTTCCTGTGTGACTGAAACCGTAGTTTCCTCAGTCTCCTCATCTCATACTCATTCTAAAACTGTGCATATGAGGTTTGTGACTCTCTGGAGAAACGTTTTTGTCACAAACTGATATTATTCGTCTGTATATTTTGCGCAACTAAGCACAACTACAATTTCTCTGAACACTCTTATAGCAACCCTGATATAAGTTTACGGCAAATGATCAATTCACCATTTGTCATTTCCTAAAACACGCCTGTCAGCACCAAAGCCAGCCATTTTGAAGATAAATGGGACATGATTTTTTAAAAAGAGGTGATCTCTTTCAGAAACATTAGAACCTAATCAAAAGTATTCTATCCGCTTTTCGAAAGACAAGACAAAATCGATCAGTGGACCGAAAACCTGCCATGTCTATATACATGCGATAAATGCATTATTAATGACGACACTGTTATTCAAGTTGGTTTTCTTAAAAAAAGGCAAAAACACAGCGGATAAAAACTGTGGGCGATATTTTGGGAGTCCACGCTTTCCTCTCTGACAATGTTGCAGAAACCTCTGACAATATGTTATGATGGGCATTTCAGCTGTTGCATGCTCTAATCAAGATAGAACATATGGTATTATAATTGAAAAAGCTTTTCGGTAAAACGTAATTCCAAAAGTTGCTTAAAAGGTTACTCTTTTCAGCAACAAAATTACGTGGCATTACTTAATAAGTGGCAGATCAACATACTTAACAAAATGATTTTCTCTCATTGTGAAACCAAGTTTCAAATTAACGCATTACAAATATCAAGACAATTATTAAGCTTTTTCACGAAAATTTAAGCCATACACCAACGTACCCTTCAATCAAATACATTTCAAAAACGTTCCGTGTCCTGGACCTGCTAGCAAGGTCTTGCGGTCCCTGCAAGCTCTTCCCATCAGTGTCGTAACCAGCCCAAAATTTGGGGGACAAAATGTTTGATTTTAGGCGAGCAGTAGTAGCCTACTTTTGTTTGGGACGTGCTTCTCAAAGCACAAAATGACTAGATATGCTAAACATTTAGGGATGGTCATGGCCCCCTAGGCCCCCCTTGCTACGCCTATGCTTCCCATTAACTACTAAGCACTTGCGAAACTGTATACACCAGATCTCCGCACATAGCTTTCATTTTTTTGTTGTTGATCCAAAACCTTTGCCCGAAGGTCGATTTAGAGTTCAAAATCGGCCGGTGTGCCGCAGGCTTTCAACCCTGGCTAAGACCTTATGCATTTCACCCGAAAATTTTACTGCGTGACAGTTAATATTTTAGAAGATTGCAAGTATTACTGACAGGCAAAAGTTGCAAGAACTTAGTTTACGTTTTTAATTCCGTTCTCACGTTTTTTAATCGTGATAGGCAGATCAACAAACTCAAGTAAAATCTTAAGATGAGCAGTATGGAACGAGCAATCAGGTTTGAAAAGAGTAAGCAGGTTTTAGTAACTTTCTTGTGAAAGCTGACGTGTTTTGGGCGTATTTCTGTTCTGAAAAAAGTGGACGTGATTGCTTTTTACTTACCTTAACAAATTTCGAAGTTCTTTTTGACTTTGCGTAGTCTATTACTGAACTCGGTTTTGAACTCAATTTTTTCTCTCTTCTCACATAAAAATTCTGTGTAGGCCGACGCTACATAGTGTAGGCGCTTGTTTTGTCGAGGTGATGATTTGCCCCAGAGAATTGTTTAAAGTTACTGTTCAAATCTTTTATTCATTTATCCACATGGAAGTCTTGTGAAAAGCGAGGTCCATTCCTTATTAACTGTACTCGCCTTGTACAAACAAAGATCCATTTTTGCAAAGTTGCTCAGTGCGTAGGTTTAAGATTGGAGATTCAGACTGTCCACTGTGCAGCATTCACCATATATCCAAACCGCACGCTTATCTAATCTAAATATGTTGAAAGCAGTTGACAGCATAATTTTGAAATACATGTGTGTGCCAAGATTTGGGTCCTCGCGTCTAAGATCTTCTGCCCTATACTTCATACAATTCAGTTGCCAGGTGGAGGCAGCTCTAGATAAGACACTACCAGCCGAATTCCCAACTCTGTTTATTGTTTCTTTCTTTTTCAAAAGAAACACCAGGCTGCATACAGTTAATACAGTCTGGTTTAGGATTTCGCGCTGCTTTAAAATCTGAGACAAGGTGATCGATGCCCTGATATAAAATAAATCGCCCATTCTTGCTTGTTTTTCAATTTATGCTCGTCATTATCGCCCCCACTTGCTTCCATAGTAAAAACGATTGCTTTCTTCTGTGCTTTCAAAAACACTGGTCTATTGCGTTCAACAAGACGGATTTGACTACACGTTTGAGAAACCAGAGTGGTAGGCATGCATGTAACCAGCTTGGGACACCAGGTGGCAAAGAGATTTCTGAGGGGGACCCAAATTTTTAAACGTCCAATAGTTGTAAACTATGTCCAACACATTTTTCCAGGAGGGCAAAAAATTTTCCAGGGGGGTTTCGCCAACCCTGATTACGGCCCTGGTGGTAGACAGCAGCATACAGTGGGAGGTCTGCGAACAAGTTGGATGATGTTGTTATTGCTGTTTCAACGAAGTTAATCATAATCGTGATTCATTTTTTTGTTTTAATTCTACATAAATTCCTTGTTTTGCTATGATAGGTTTGAAAGCTTTAATCATGTACTGTGACGGATTTTAAATTGTTTTGATTTTAGCTCTGTTTCTGGTTGTCCAAATGATAAACGTAGGTGAAATACGGTTGTTGTTACAACGGTAGGGAGGAGTGTGAACAGGCATGTAACTAGCTTGGGACACTAGGGGGGGGCGAGGAGTTTTCTGAGGGGCCAAAATTTTGTAAAACTATGTGCAGTGGTTGTATGTCCAACACATTTAATCAGGGAGGGAGAAAGTATTTCCATGGGGTTTCGCCCCCCTGTGCCCCCCCCTGGTTACGACCCTGAGTGTGAATATGTATGCGTTTGGTGTTATGAAAATGCGTTGTGCGGTGTTGCGTTATTATATAAAATAAGCCTGCAGTGCAATTCTGGGCAATATTGCTTGGAACTGCCAAAGTACACCGTTAGATTGATACGTTTGCACTACATGCATACACAGTTTTACACTTGTGGGATGTGTCAGTAAACTTATGTAAGTTCGCAGAGTGACATGCAGGCATGTGGTGCTAACAAAAAAGATGAGGGAACCATCCAAAAAAATATCCATTTTAAAACAGCTTCAAACTCATTTTAAAGCAGAACGTGAAAAATGTGTGGGAACGCCGTTCCCACGTGTTCTCGCCCCCCTACACCCCTGGTGACATGACGTTGATGCCACATACTGTTAGGGGTGCCAGATGGCCGGTATTTCACCGGCCTAGCCGGTATTTTACTGCTATTTTAGCAGATGCCGGTAAAAGGCCAGTGTTTTGAAAATCAGTGTCCGAAGCCATTATTTTGAAAATAAATAATTTTCCGTAACTTTAGAACAACCGCCGAATTTCTCAAATTATAATGACTCTAGTAGTGAATCTTGTCAGGACAGTTCCTTCAGCGAAGTTTATTTGCTGCTGTTGATGCAATCCTCGGTGCGATTGTAACGTCACACACACACCGAAAAGTAATGAAACGAGCGTGGGCGTCCCCAGAATTTTTCCAGGGGGGGCAAGGTAGATATGTTGCTCATCTGTTTTAGACTGCTAACGATAAATTGTAAATAGACGTTCACAAAATGCTTTATTCTTTCTGCACCAGTAGCGCAGCCAGAATGAGGCCGAAGAGGCCATGCCTCCCCGAAACAAGCTTGCTCATCTTTTTCTCTGGTGCTTTATATCAATTTCAACTGTTCGAAAGTAAATGGAAGGAACAATCGAGCGTACGTCCCTCATAAACCAAAGTCCTGGATGCACCACTGTTCTGCGCCACATAGAAATTGCCCCGTGTCACGACAGCAGTCACAAAAATGCGCTCTGCTGCAACAGCGTAGCCAGCCCAAAAAATTTTGGGGGGAAATATTTTGAAATTAGGGAGAAACAGTATTTGGTTTTGGGACACCGCGTCTGGAAGCACAAAATCACAAGATGAGCTAGGCATTTTTTGGGGGGATGGCAATTTGACGTCATATTCCTGTTTCCAAACCAACGTTGTGGCGAACTTTGTTGACACAATATGCATATTCTTCTACGCACGCTCCTTATTTTATGCGTTATTGCGCTGAATGTAAATTATATCAGCGCTCCATAGGAGGAAATACACTCAACGCTACGACACAAAAATATCAGGCTGCGCGTTAAAACATGGGAGTAAAACACACTCATTGATGCGTTAGAGCAATGCACAACTGCAAAGAGTCAGGCTGCGCCAATGTCTCGTTGAATACGAGTAGTCGAGCATAGGTGTGCGGCTGGACTGGCTGGCGCACACCCCGGCTTGCAAGATCGAATCTTGCTAAACTACACAAGAATTGAGAATGCGCATAAAATACGCAAGAAAACTTTCGTTTTTTTTGTAGTGTATAGAAATCCAGCAAACGTTTCGTTTTTCCTTTTTCGCTGCTGAGACATTATCAAATACCTGATTGCTTATATGTTAACAACTGTTGTTTTTGAACTCGTGCAACAGTTCTATCATGCTACAGAAATTGGTAATGTAGTCAAATGCGGTCAGTGCATGCGCTGATTAGCCATAGCACATAGCATACAAAATAAAGACAACTTTTTTTGATAAGGTGAACTATCTCGGAACACAATCGCGTAGTGGACGAAAGTATGCAAAAAGTGGTTAGATGGTTCCTGGATGCAGACGATAATCCAGATTCCCACCAAAACCTAATTATTACTTTTCGTCCCATTTAAAATATTCCTTGAAATTTGCATGTAAATTCATTCCGTAATACTGTATCTGCATTAAGTCGACAAATTAACAAAACAGAAAGTAATCGAAAACAATTAATCTCCTTTGCGAAGGTAAAATTTTTTTTTAATATATCAAACTCAAGCGGGTTTAACCCCAACCCCCCCTTGCGTACGCCATTGGTTATACTACATCTTCTCTTACCCTCCTCTGTAAACATACTTTGAAACAAGTAACAGTTTCTTTCTCCAATGATGGTCTCGGAGCGACTTTTACGACTACGTAGATTTGACGATAAACAGTGGCGTATCTGTGCTGAATGGCGCCCATGGCAAAGTTCAAATGTGGGCCCCTTTCAATAATTTAACCCTTAAACGCCCGGATGTTTTGCCAATCACTATTACCTAACATGGGTCGTTGGCGACCCGTGTCGTATGTAGGCCTACTGGCATGCGAGTAGAAGGACACCGGCAAATTGGAAGTTTTTGTGCAATATCATGAATATCGCTTAAAAACTTGATAAACCAAAGCTCAGAAACGAGAAAACTTAACAAATTCAACGATTTGCTGAATCTCACTGAGAATCTGATGAACGAAAGTTCAAAAACGAAACCATGCAAACTCTCCATCTAGGTAAGTAAGAACAGCATGCAAAGTCAATAGCAAGGTATTCGTTGACTTTGTGCAGTGCGAACAAAGTACTGTGACAATTTTTTATGTTCGTTGTAACATGGTTCCCCACAGTTTTCGTAAATAAACTAAAAACTGATAAAAATTTGGTAAAAAGCTAAAAATTGATTTTTTTACCAAATTTATGGCTTTTTGGCGATAACTTTTGAACCAGAAACGCTAGAAAGCCAATCAAAGGCTTCAAAGACTCGAACAATAGCCTAGTTTCCACTAAAAACTTGAGTCAAAAATTGTCTCTTGCTGTTGGGGCCCAGGGTGCGATGACCTTGGCCAAAAAGGCCTAAACCCACGCCACTACCCCAATTGTGTGACGTCACCAACAACAAACTCGAAACCCAAAACTTTCAAAATTTTTTAAAAATCCAAAATAGAAGACTCGCCGCATTTTTTGAGGGTTTGAACAGCTCTCTAGCTCGATCGCCTGGAGTGTTGTCGAGTCGCCAAATGACCCAAGAAATGTGAAATCTTCCGGCTCCCGAGGAGAAATCTTAGGAGGGAGCGATATTGAATTATTTCATATATATCGTAGACAAACTCCTCTCGTTTGTGTTTTCCGCAGCTTATCAGTATTCACATCAAGGCTGTCTGACGCATTTGAATTGGTTGGCTAAAATTTAGACATGGCAAAACTGCGCGTGCCGAATACAATAACGTCACAAACAGTGGCGTACGCAGAAAATTTCGTCGGGGGTGACCAAGTTTCGTCACAATCGTGTGACGTCACAATCGTGTGATGTCACAAACAGTGGCGTAACCAGAGGTTTGAGCCAGGGGGGGCAAACTTTGCTGCAAGGGGCCTGTTAGCCACCGTTTGGGTACGCAATTATTTCCTAAAAACTCGCACACGTTACATAAGTCTTCGTTTGTTCGCTCCACATATATATGGTTGTATGTCTTCGAGCATACCCCGTTCGTGGTGAATCGCACATTCAATGACACGCTAACCGAAAGGCTGGAACAAAGGGTACTCGAATAACACAAAAATGGTTATTTATAGCGAAGTACAAAGCAAATGTTAGATTGTAAACACAAACAACACAGACATGGGCGTCCGCAAAAATTTTTCCACGGGTAGGCAAAGTCGACACTTTGGTTGTCCATTTCAGGCTGCTGACGATACAGAAGAAAATAGACGTTCGCATAACACTTTGCCCTTTCTACACCACAAAGAAAATGACCCACATTACGGCAACAGTCCCACAAAATGCGCTTCGTTGGCAGCAATGTTTCTTTTCACACCGTATAAAACTCGTTGGCAGCAATATTTCTTTTCAGTTTTCACATCGTATCAATGTTTCTTTTCACACCGTGACTTACTGCTATCAGCAGTCGCTGTCTCGCTGCATTACCTGCCACAGATGTCTGCGTTCAGCAGTCACATGCAGCAAAACGCCTACTGCCGTAACTTAGCTGAACGTTTGTTGCCATGTTATTGTTACGCGTAAAGGCTAATTTTACAGTTATCCTCCCCCAAGTTTCGCAACCTACCTCTGCAGGCAATGCAGCGGATTTAGTGAACTGCAAGCTCATCAGTCATCACAGCATGATACCCGAACAGTGAATCTGGCCCTTGTGCAGTGTAAGTGTCATACCGGCAAATAAAACTGTCATTACAAGTATTAAGTCAATTAAGGTGCTGACATTAGGTTTTCTAGAAATTTTTGGTTCTTAGACCCAATTTCCAGGTAGTAGCAAATGCCCATTTTGCCCCCCCCCCACCCATGAACACAAGGTGATACCAAACACCGAAACAGCGCACCAGCTATAACTACTTTCACTTATTATCAATTTTTAATAGTGTAATGCAGGGGTGTACAACCTGTTTGCTATTTCCTGCCGCATTACTTTTATTTATATGAAATACGGTCGCCAATCAGCTCGAGTTATATTCATGAGATACGTTTAATTAAAGAACAGGTTTTATCTGGTATATTTTATTTGCTTGTGCCTAAAAATATAATAAAATGTCAAACATTTTAACCAGGGCCGGCATTAGCAAGTGCGGGGCCCGATTGGAAGTACTTATGCGGGGCCCCACTTAGTGGCGTTTGCGGAACTTTTTGAGGGGGCATCACGTCATAATGATAGAAATTCGTTGATGTGAAAGAGAGATTGGTGGCATGACCCGACTTTCACCTCTCCAGCATAAACTTCACGGATAACGCCGTAACACCCAAGAAGTACATGAGTTGCTACGATCAACATCTCCAGAATTGAGATATTTGGTGTAGAGCTACTGCACATACAGAGCTAAAAATTTTCAGTAATAGCAACAGATTTTATTTTCGATGGCGAGTCTATCAAGCATGGGCAATCTACCGCTTCACTATCTGGCAGTACTCTTTTGCTGGGAAATTAAAAAAACGTGTCCCATCACTCTCGTTTCTGGGGAAAACTTCTTTTGTGACTGTAGGTGGTTCTTCTCTTTGGGCTAAATAGTTCCTAACATTCCGACGCACGACAACTGGTCATGTAGCAGAATCGTTTGTTCATCCAATAGTTCCGACAAATTGTGAATTTTCAATTTTCGCAAGCCTCATCAGATGCACCAGCTTCTTTCTTAGTTAGGCTCAACAATTTCGAAATGACCTATCTCACTTCTCGCACATATACTTCCACTTTGACTATTTGCAGGGCCGCAACCAGTTGATTTTTTGGGGAGAAAAAGGATTGTAATTTGTTGTTGTACCAAAAATCTAAACATGTTTTTTAAAATTTAGGGGATAATTGCCCGGTTGTTCCCGTCTGGTTGCGGGCTTGACTACCTATCTGGCATAACTTCATCAGGCTAGCTGTCTACGCTGTTGCCATCTACACTGTGGTGTGGCTCTTGAGCTTTTTGTGCATTTTCTGAGATAGTTCTCAAAATGCTTCTCCAATGCATCTTTCTCTTTTACTGCTTTGGGCTTTGTTTGCCCTTAACTTTAGCCTTCTCTTGACTGCCATTTAAACTTTTGGCCTATGTTTCATGGTGTTTGTCCCAAATCCAACTATTAAAACCAGAAAACAAGACACCAGTATAAAGCCTGCGTTTCGGCAGTATTTCATGATGCAACTCTCACCACAAGAACATATTAGGCTTAGTTCGCTTAAATCTAACTGCCACTTCTCTTTCGCCGGAGGTGGTCCCAACACTTCTGTTACTTTGCAAATGGCTTAATTGTCAACAATCGTTAAAGAAAGTTTCAATTACTTTTTGAGGAACCGTTATTTTTTGCACATCTGTAATAATCTTCAGTTGTAATAATAAGGCTTTGCAAAGCAAAAAAAGAAGTTGTAATTTCACTACCCAACTTTCTCTGTATTCTAATCTCAAAGTCACTGTCTAATCTCAAGGTAAAGTGCACAACAGTTTTCAGACATTAAACGTATTCACAACTGCATCACACACTCCAAAGTAAGCAGAAATGAATGGCCGCTAATACGGGCAACGCTGTACAACTACGGGGGATTATTACATCACACACAGTATGCACGTTCAAGATGATGTACTGCATACTGCACGCCGTTGCAACAACTTTGATTTTGCGATTCATTTGATGACTGTTAGTTTGCTAAACACTGCCCTATTACGGTATTTAAAATGTCAAGACCAACGGATTTCAAAAACTTGTAAAAGCACTTTCATATTGTGCAGTTAATGAAAGCTGTAAGAGGGGGCGCATTTTTGGAATTTAGCTTGCCAGGGGGGGCGGCGCGCACCCTGCCCCCCGTCAGTTACGCTACTGGTCACAAATCAACTTTAGGGGAAGTGCCGAAGGCACAACCATTCTAGTGGGGTCCGGGGGCATGCCCTCGGGAAAGGTTGCAAAATTACACCTAAAAATACGCATTTTTGTGCATTCTGGAAGCAAGTTTTAGACAATACTGTTTTTACATTTTTTATTTTTAGGGCCTGAGAGGGTGGCCATGGCACAGTGGCCTCCATCCTCCGTACGCTAGTGGTCACAAATTCGTTGATGACTTCAGATCAATTTGACTCGATCCAGCTAATCAGTTCGCTGGCCGCACGGAAACACCTCTTGGGGACTCATGTGGCCCTCGGGCCGAATATTTTACCTCCCTGGCTCGTATGAAATGCGCTTGGAAAAAATGTTGCACTATTACCTAAAGGTCGCTAGCAATCCTATACCTTTTCTCGGGAAAAAATTAATTCA
>Ga0210059_1016675_pt1 | contig 10571 bp, 8 predicted proteins | sample Ectturendosymbi2_FD_188042 | JGI IMG/M metagenome (GOLD analysis project Ga0210059, IMG submission 188042) | Ecteinascidia turbinata endosymbiont from Florida, USA - Sample 2 (SPAdes) (version 2) | ecosystem: Host-associated > Tunicates > Ascidians > Unclassified | place: Key West, Florida... | reverse complement strand
GAAATGGACAACCAAAATGTCGACTTTGCCTACCCTGGAAAAATTTTTGCGGACGCCCATGCCTGTGTTATTTGTGTTTACAATCTAACATCTGCTTTGTCAGAGATGATCTGAAGATTTTTGTGCCCAGGTGTGAAAATCTTTGGATTGAAATCAATCATCCAGACAAAAGGGCCATCGTCATTGGTGTAGTTTACAGACATCCTCAACATGATCATAATGAATTCCAAGAAGCATTTCAAGAAAATATTTTCAAAATAAACAAAAACAAAAAGGTGTGTTATGCTTGTGGTGACTATAACATAAATTTGTTGCAATGTGATGCAGACCGTAAGATTGCATCATACTTAAACTCTGTCATTAGCTCTGGTTCATTTTGCTTAATTGACAAACCTACACGATTGGGTGAATCGTCAGCTACCTTGCTCGACCAGTTGTACACAAATAACTTAACTACTCCCATTGCGAGGGGCATTTTGGAAAGCGATATAAGCGATCACCTTCCAACCTTTGTCTTGATTCGTTCCTACATTCCTCCATACTCATCAGCATCGTACAAATTTCGAAGGCATTTAAACAAAATTGACTATGAGCAATTCAACAACGAATTATATGACGTTCTCCAAAATAAACTCTCCCACTGTGGCATGAGTGTACACCAAAAGTTTGATATCCTCTTTAGTACCTTGAAAAAACTACTAGATAAAAATGCACCTCATATCAGGCAGTCCAGACGCGAACGAAAACTTGCTGAAAAACCTTGGATCACTAAGGGAATTATGGTTTCAATCCGTCGTAAAAATAGGCTCTTTTCTAAAATCTGCAAAAATCGCATTCCCTCTGCTACGAATGCATACAAAAAATATCGCAATTTACTCATACGGATAAAGTACAAAGCCAAGCAAAACTATTACCAATATCTTTTTTCTGCTTGTCAAAAAAATTCTAGCAAGATATGGGCAACTATACATGATATTATTAGTAAAAACAGTGCTCATCCATACGAAAAGTTGTAACAAATCAAGACATCCAAAAAGTAACAAATTTAGCAAATATATGTAACGAGTTCAACAAGTTTTTTTGCGTCTGTTGCACCAAAAATGGCGGCTCGACTTCCTTTATCAAATTTTAGGTTCAACCATTATATGTCTGACATCAACCAGTGCGAATCGTTTTTTCTCCAACCATTCTGTGAAGATGAAATCAGAAGCTTCATAAATAATTTGGACACTCACAAAGCCACAAGTCCGGATGACATTCCGGTTCTTGTATTAAAGAATGGCAGGCTCGTAATAGCACCCTGGTTAGCAAAACTGATAAATGAGTATTCTGTACTTGGAGTTTTTCCAGATTTTCTTAAGATGGCCCGAGTCACTCCGTTGTTTAAATCTGGTGATAAGTCCCTTTGCAAGAATTATCGTCCAATATCAATACTATCGCACATTGCAAAAGTCTTTGAAAGATTGGTGCATGTTAGGCTTTCATCCTTTCTAGAAAAAACAACATCCTATTGAACTTTCAGATAGGTTTTCGACCAGCTCATTCCACTCAGCATGCAATTGATTACCCACATGAAAAATTCGTTCAGGCATTAGATAATAAAGAGCATGTAGTTGCAGTTTTCCTTGATTTAATCAAAGATTTCGACACTGTCAATCCTGAGATCTTACTGTGCAAATTGCAAAAGTATGGAGTACGTGGCGTGACTAGTGACGTTTTCCATAGCTATCTTTCAAATAGGTGTCAATTTACAAAATTTGGAGAAACAGAGTCATCACGCATTAATATAACATGACGTATTAATATGAAGTCCCACAATGATCGATTCTTGGCCCTCTGCTATTCTTACTCTATATAAATGATCTACCTCAAGCCTCTGCCTTCCAAACTGTATTATTTGCATATGACACTTGCCTTTTGTAAAGTCTAGCTGCATGAGTACACTACAAGGTGCTGTAAATGGCGAAATAAAACATGGCGATGACTGGTTGATATCCAATAAACTTACCTTAAATTGTAGTGAAACAAAATTAATGGTTCTAACCAGGAGTCACGAACTTCAAAAAATTGAGATTAATGTTGTCGCTGGAGCAGTTGAAGAAGTGAACCAAGTTAAATACCTTGGAGTCCTTATTGATAACCAATTGAAGTGGCAACAGCAAATAGATCATGTGTGTAAAAAACTTCCATGTGCTTCGTACGCTCTACTTAAGTTGCGGGCGTTTTCACCTATCTCCACTCTAAAAACTGTCTACTATGCTCTAGTTCATCCACATCTTTCATATGGACTGGCTTGCTCGAGTAATGCCTCTAAAACATCACTCAAAAAGATTACAATCCTACAATCGCTCAACTGAGAATAAAATCGTTCAACTGATGACCCACAGTGATCAGCGGACTCAAGCTTCAGGTTTATACAAATCCCTCCAAATTTTAACATTGGATAATATGATAAAACTAAGCTTAAGTACAATCATTCACTCGTTCCATCATAAAGCATTGCCGAAAATTTTTGACAACCAATTTAAATATCTAACAACATCGCATAGTCACAATACTCGAATTCGCTCCAATCAAAATTTCTTTAAACCATCAGTAAATACAAATATCGGAAAGAAATCAATTCAGTATAGAGGAGTAGAAGCGTGGCAGTCTCTTAAATTGGATATCAAGCTACTGGGTTCCACTAGCTTTCGAACACAGGTCAAAAATTACTTTCTTGATATTATTTAACAAACTTAATCCTTGTGATATACGTTACATGCCTTGTAAATATTCTGTGTATTGGATGTTCTGTACTATTTAGTCTTTGTTGTAGATGCCTTTTTCTTGAAACATCAGGTTACTGTCAATGAATATTTTTCTCTTTGTCATTGCTAATTTTCTGAAGTTGCGTCTGTCCTTTGCGTATCGATGCTGTACAGCTCAGTAAGCATAATGACTGACGGGAGGTCAGCTGACTTTGATGACCTCCGGGTCTTTTCGTTGGCCATGTAAAATAAACAAGCATTGTCTGTCTGTCCTTGTACTTCGCTATATAACCATTTTTGTGTTATTCGAGTGCCCTTTGTTCTAACCATTCGTTTAGCGTGTAATCGAATGTGGGATTCACCATGAACGGGGTATGCTCGAAGACTTACAACCATATATATGTGGCGCGAACAAACGAAGACTGAAGCCCATATATATGTAACGTTTGTGAGTTTTTAGGAATTAATTATTGCATGCCCACACGATGACTAACAGGCCCTTTTCAGAAAATATTCCCTCCCTGACTCAAACCTCTGTTTACGCCACTGACTGTGGGGGGGCGGCACTTTTCGACTCGCTCCGTGGCGGCACTTCCCCATGTCGGGGCCCTGCTTCTACCTGATAAGGATCATGAATATAGCCTTGCTTGTTGACAGTGCTTGCAGCACAAAGCAACAATACAAAATTACTTTGTGAACTAAGAAGAAAATTTTCTATAAATTGAAAGATATAGTGTGGTCATTACTATAACAATTGCATGTCGTCTTATTTTCTCATGGAAATGTTTCACTAAGGTACAACATCACAAGAAATGAGGAATTTGTCCAGCCTCTTCAACTCAGAGACATTAAAAAGAAATCCTTAGATAGACATTTGAATATTCTAAAGCATGCATTTATCAACTTCATTTTTGCAAAACTTGAGCTTTTGTGTATCTGATTATGCACTAGACATCTGATTATGCACGACAGTTATAGCTACTATTAACAACTCGGGTGTTTGAAGCTGTACTCTCCTCTGCAGGCTCACTAGCACCTAATAATCTGTCGAGCAGACCTTTACATTTTTCGTCAGCTTTATTCTTTCTTCCTTTTTTCTTCTATTTGCTGCTCCACTTGGATACTTTCTGTTTAACTGTGGCATTTTCATAAAGTTATCAATAAACCAAATATTTCAATCTCTAAAAATCATCATTTGGTATCAAAAATTATCATTTGGTATAACTATTTGCTCTTATTTGATAAGGCATTTTCAGAACTTTTTGAAAGAAATTTAAGTCACAATTTTTTTAGGTATAGAAGTTGGTTTGAAGCTTTTCTTTGTTTGAACTTTGGAGATGGTGGTGGGGCTCCATTGAAAATATAGTAGCCTACTTACAAATTACAGTAGCTGTTAGGGGTCCCTTTGAAAGCAGGGTACTTACAAATTACAGTTGCTTTTGGGGACCCCTTTGAAGGCAAGATACTTACATATTTAATGTTGATGTGTGGGCCCTATGAAAGCATAGTACTTGCACATTACAGTTGTTGTTGGGGGCCACTTTGAAAGCAAGGTGCTTGCACATCAAAGTTGCTGTTGTGGGCTCCTTTGAAAGCAAGGTACTGACACAGTAGCAGAGCCTCTTTAAAAGCAAATAATTTTAAATTACAGTTGCTGTGCGAGCCCCATTGAAAGCAAGGTACTTACACATTACAGTTGCTTTTGGGGCTCCTTTGAAAGCAGAGTACTTACACACTAGTTTCTCTTAGGGGCCCATTCAGTGAAGTTTAAAAGCAGAGTACTTACATCTTTGAGTGGCGAATGGGGGCCCGTTTGAAAGCAGATTGCTTTCAAATTGCAGTTGCTGTTGAGGGCCCCTTTGAAAGCAAAATACCTGAACATTAAAGTTTCTGTAGGGGGCCCTTGAAAGCAGAGTTCTTACTTATGATCTGCTTTGGGATGAGTGGATAATAAGTTCTTCACCAAAAGTAAGGAAAATTTATGCGCGTAACATCTCAAGAGGGGGGGGCAAAAAGGGGGGGGGGCGGAGGCAAGTACCTTGCTCGTCTTCCCTTAAACACGCCACTGCTTACCCAAAAGACTGCTGCGCGCTGGTGTTTGACACCGTTTTGACTATCCGTAACGAGATAAAAATGTCTGAAACGTATTTCCAACATCTTCAGAAGTAGAACGGTTTTTCTTACAAGTGACAACTCAAGTCCAAAGATAAGAGTCTAGATATATGACAATCCCATTTCCAGACGAAGCTTGTGCAGTTACGTGTACATGAAAAGCATATTTACTGTGTTGCTGAAGCGACAATTCAAACACAAAAAATGAAGGAAAGGAATTTGCTATGACACTACTCCCATATTTTAGTTGGCTCTGATAGCGATCGTGAAAAACAATCAAATAATTACATGATAGATTGACACCTGGCCTAAATGCATTATGCCTTAAAATACATTTAGCACCACGAATAAACGTAGAATTTCAAATAACCTTTCACATGTTCGGACATTGGACTGCTGATGTAAAGAACAAAACATCAATCTCACTAGTCCAGGTTTGTAAAAAAGATTGTGACACTCTTCAGCGGAAGTGGGAGACATGCGGGCTGAGCCCTTCGAATTCCAGCTCTAGTCTCCCCGATAAAGTCAATTTTCAATTCATTGTATACTAAGAAGAATGGTATACTACGGAGGGGCTTTTGTGGGCTAAGCTTTCCCAAACAATGCTCCAAGCGCCCCAAAATTGAAATATGAAACACTATAAATCAGTGGGGTTTTGTCAATTTTTACAATATCAAGCCCACCTGCACAAACGTAAAGCCCCCTGTTGAAGACTTTCTGGCGACGTTTCTGCTACGAAGACCCCAAGCAACCTGAAAGCCATTCCCAATGTTGTTGACTTGGCTATGGATATGCTTCTATCCTGGCCGGCAAACACAATATGGAATCAGCCTACAACCAATATAAAACCACGAATCTCAGTCAACACCATAGTTACCAGCGAAAAAGTTAAATTCTGAACACGAAGATAGCTCTTCTGCTCAAATTAATGTGATTTAATGAGCTAAGCAATAAGCTACGCATTTCGTTGTCGGTTTCGATTCCGCTAACCATGTCAATTTTGTCTTTTCATGGCCGGCGTAAGCTGTCTAGGGCAGTGTTTTCAACGTTTGGGTTGTGACCCAAAGGAGGTCGCGAAAGGTCAAAAAATGGGTCGCGTCGAGGCGATCCAAGGGGAAACTTCAATTTCACCAATTGGACTAAAATATTGATTATATTTGTAATATAATATATTGTTTCATACAGATTGAACCACACTATCACTGCTTGCCTGCATCTGTCTGTTGGGTAGTAGGTACTTGAGAAAACAGTAGATTGCTGACATTGAAAATGAACTTAGCAACTTACTGGAAAAAATCTTTCCCGCGTTAGAATATGCTATTTTCGGCTTGGGCCTGAGATGTTCACCAAGCTCAGATTTGGATCGTGCTCAAAAACGTTTGCGAACGGCTGGTTTACGATTTTGCAATTGCAACAAAAGGACCAAAACCATATGGCCATCAGCACTGCGCTGCAACATGGTTCAAACAGAGGTTTTAATTCCGTCTAGAATCTCAACCACACCGCTTCATGTTGCAAAACTACGATGCTGACAAACCGTAAACTCATGGACGGCACTGGCAACAGCCCTGAGCCCTTGACACTGTTTTTTCGGTTCGGAGTCTTCTAGAAACTTGATTCAGTTATACGTTATCTATATTGCCTTCCCGTTTTCACAAATGCTATGCTTTCCGAAAGCTCACTCGGCCACTCAAGCGTTTGGTGATTCAGAACAAATCGCATTAAGTGACTTGGAAAATGAGCTCGCATCAAGCTATGTACAAAGGCCCATAAACTTCTATCGCAGCCGGTTTGAGTCAAACTTGCCTCGGTGCAGTTGGAATTAGACCCATTTCTTCAAACTGATGAGATTCTTGGACAGCCCCAGCTTTTCCTTCTATCTTTCCTGTGATTACAAAACGTTTTGTCTGGCCCTTTCATATCACATGCTTGAATATATCACTTTGTCTATTCCTGACCTTTGCAAGCACCTTCCTCCGAGTGTTTGTCCGTTGTCAGACAAAAGGTGTACAATCTAATTATTCTGAAGATGTACACAAGATTTCATTCTATTGCGATCGGAAAGCCCGAGGACATGTGCGCAAAGCTTTGCACTGTGGCAGCAAGCAACAACAGAGTTCATGCGCCGCAATCACTCTGTTGTTGCTTGTTCGCGCCACATCTATGTGGTGTTGCTCTTCGCGCACATTCCGTTCGTGGTGAATCACACATTCAATGTAACGCCAACGGAGAGGTTGCAACAATTCCATAGTGGCCTGGCCCCCAATTTGAAATGCTTGGCCACCCCAAATTGAAATGCTTGTGAAGTCACATTTGCCAATGCAAACCACAAAAATTTTCCACAATTTGTTTGACGTGCGCTTGTGCCTCCCACTGTGAAAAAGGTTCCGGCTTACATGCTTTCTTTACAGCATTTGGCAGTGAATTTTAAGCTTGTTTATGTTACATTTGATAACCTAAATGCCAAAGCGTTTGAAAACGAAAGCAGACGTAGTTTAATTCTGAAAAATGCAGAATCGTGGGTTTCCAAAACACGTTCTTTATCTGATGTTAACATCACAAAAAATTCACAGAGCACACCTGATAACTCTTCCAAGGAACCATTCGAATCTACTCACCGATATTGTGAAGGCGTTGCTGAGATAGTTACACAGTGTCCTCGTTTGTCTTCCTTCAAATGCTTCTGTTCAAAAAAGACACCGAATACTTCTTTTTTACGTTAAAAGTTTAAAAAATTGCTATCAGTGCAAAAATTTTGAGCGCAGATTAGGAATGATCTGTTGTTTCGTTTCTCAAAAATGGCTGTAACAGTAAACTTCGATCCTTTTATGCAGATTTAGCTGTCATTAGCCGTCTAGGCAAGCTGGCCGGGAATGCCGGCTATAACTCTATTTAGGCGCTGCTGTTCTAAATATGGGCACCCGACCAGTAATTTCTGGGTTCGAGCAAAGATTTAGTGTAAAAAGCAGAAAGATGTGTTTACATTGAAACATCTCTCAAATTTTTAGGTAAAACTAACCTATACTTTTCAAAACGTTTATGACAAAGCTGACCAAACTTAGCCAAAATTGTGAGCTTGTTATATGTATACGTTGGTTTATCAAAAGTTTTTACAGAAAGCCAGTCTTAATTAGTTTTTGCTCGCGGATGTTCACAGGCTGAATAAGCACATCTTAAATAAACTACTCTCATGCGTTTATACTTGCTTTGTGTGTGATCAGAGGATGAATGTACAGACCCAGGAGAAGTAGCTGTCCGATGCAATATCCTCCTAGGTAACTAATATACAGAATTTTGAAGATGCCCTTGCTCTTTTCTAAAAGAGTGCACCCCTGGAATATAAACGTAACGACACTGATGCAAGTGTTGAGCTATCTCCCTTTTACTTTTTAAGATTGTACGCTAAAGCCAAATATATTTTCTCTTTCATGAAGCAAAGTTCCAGAGAAAATGAGGTAAAGGCGTAAGCAGTAAACAGCTGGCAAAATTTGCTCGGAAGCAGAGGAGATAACGCATCATGACGTCATTACTTGCAGCTGTGAGGTTGCTGAAGATGTTTTTGCCACAAACTCTTAAACTTTAATTACCTTTGAAAGAAAAAAGCAAAACATACATCATCCGTCAACGAATATCGTCTCCAAAACCCCTGGGACAAGGTTGGAAGGAAGCCAAAAGCTGCAATCACTAGTATGCTAATCCAGCTGAAGGATTTCGTGACTCGGTTAAAAAGATGCTTCAAGTATCTGTTGGTGTATAAACCTCTTTGTCTCCACCAAAGGAAGAGAAAGGTGAAGAAAATTGAAAAGCCGTATATGTGTGCGCAGATAAGAACCGTCGCTTGGCAGAGAGGCTGCGAATTCCATGCATAAATCAAATATACTTCAGCTGAAATCGAATATAGGATGTCCATGAAAGCTACTACGATGCATAAGATGTACATCTTCGAGGCCAACGCTTTGGGTGACAATTCTGTGCAACAAATCCATAAAAATTAGTTAACACACGACAGTTGGTGGTTGACAAACAAGCAGTATTTAAATCTTTGCGCATCTTTAGAGCGTGAAGCTTTTATGTAAAACCTATCGTGTTTACCAAAGCATTTTTTCCAATGGAAGTTAAAGGTAGCACCACGATGAAAAAAAAATAAGTTGCACAACTTAACAGCTCTCACACAAAGAAGTTGTTGCCTAGCTTCACTTCTATTTCAGAGTGGATTATACCGGTCATTTTGCAAAGAAAGAGCAAAACTTAGAAGTACACTCGCTCAAAAAAGCGGATTGTAATGTTGCTGAGCACTGATGTTTCAAAAATAATGTTCTGAAAAATATTCTTATATTTCCTCGTAAAAAGATATATCTTGGCAGATTTAATTGAGAAAGTGACTTTTTTAGAAATATGCGGTTCATATCGAATTCTTTCAAATAAACTATCTTGACTTACAATTACAACATATCGTATCATTTCACCTTCCTATTTTCTAAAGAAAGCAATCTATACGTTATATATACTGCATATATATAGCCGTGTCAGAAATGTTTTGCAGCTATATAGTTAATTTAACGGCATTCCAGATTGTTACGGTGCTGTGGAGTACGCAGAAGATTTTCATGGGGGGTATTTCATTCAATGGCATATCGTGGTTATTTGCATTTGGTGTGCGCTGTTTGTGACGTCACAATCTGACGTCATAGTCATGTTTCCAAACCAACGTTTTGGCCAAGTCTGTTGACATAATATGCATATTTTTCTACATCCACTCTCCTTATTTTATGTGTCATTGCACTGCATAGAAATCATTAGCGCTCCAAGTTGGGCTATCGGAGTGAAATACTCCCAACGCTACGATACAGTAGTGCACAACTGCGAAAATATCAGGCTGCGCGTTAAAACAGGGGAGCAAAACACACTCATCAATTCGTCAGAGCAATTTACAGCTGCAACATGAGGTTTCGCTAATGTCTTGTCGAATACGAGGAGTCGAGCATAGAACGTGTGCGGCTGGACTGGTTGGAGCACGCCCCGGTTTTAAAAATCGAATCTTGCTAAACTACACAAGAATTGAAAATGCGCATAAAGTACGCAAGAAAACTTTCGATTTTTTGTTGCTTATAGAAGTCCAGCAAACTTTTAGCTTTTCTTTTTTCCTGCTGAGACATTATCAATGCCTGAATGCTTCTATGTTAACAAGTGCTGTTCGTGAGCTCGTGCAACAGTTTTATCATGCTACAGAAATTGGTAACGTAGCCAATGCGGTCAGCGCTTGCGATGATCAGCCTGAACAGACAAAATACATGGGATTGTTTCGGATAAAGTGAACTATCGCGGAACGCAATCTTAAGCATGCGTATAGTGGACGAAAGGTCAGCAAAAAGTGGTGAGATGGTTTCTGTAATCAGACGATGACCCAGATTCATACCGAAACCTAATTATTACTTTGTGGCCCATTTACAACATTCTTTGAAATTTGCATGCAAATTTATTCCGTGATATAAGCATTAAGTCGACAAATTAACAAGCAAAAAGTATGCGAAAACAATCTCCTTTGCGCAGGTAATAAAGTTTTTGTAACATATCAAGATCAAGGGGGTTTTAACCCCAACCCACGTGCGTACGCCATTGTTACGTTGACATTTTGCAACCAACGGTTTCATGGAAAACTACCAAGTCTATCATACCTCTGAGCTCTTGCGCCCTGAAACTGTTGAGCTT
>Ga0210059_1016674_pt1 | contig 10572 bp, 8 predicted proteins | sample Ectturendosymbi2_FD_188042 | JGI IMG/M metagenome (GOLD analysis project Ga0210059, IMG submission 188042) | Ecteinascidia turbinata endosymbiont from Florida, USA - Sample 2 (SPAdes) (version 2) | ecosystem: Host-associated > Tunicates > Ascidians > Unclassified | place: Key West, Florida... | reverse complement strand
TGCATTTCGTGCTGAACCTAATAACCTTAGCGGAGGGAAGATTTTCGCTTTGTTTTCCCTGTTTCCTTACATTTATTGCTGAAACTATACGAAGGGAAGGTTTTCGCCTTCTCCCTGTTTCCCAACATTTATGTTGACACCAAAGCAATTTTGTTAATTTTCTCATTGTGATTTTCGAAATTAATCTGCAGTGGTCGAACATTTTGCAAACGTTTGACACATTTAAAAGTAAAGCACTGCAGGAAACATCAACAACACCAACGTTCCGTGTGCATAGACATCAGGGCGCAGAGTGAAGCCGCACCCATTTTTAAAGGCAATGAGCTGTTTCCAAAGCCACAGATTCTTTGTCCTTTTGCTTGTTGGCCTAGTTGTTCTTTGCCGATGTTTGTTGCATCAGTCCTTCCCATTTCAGGTCAACAGTCGTTTGACGTCAGCCTGCCAACACACGACGAGTACATCCGTTCAGATAAAAGCTGTTCGTCGTCGTCGTCGTCACCACTGATGTCGTCACCAAGCCACCAGAAAAGTTCGGTAATTTTCGAGCCAGTGCTCGCCCCGTCGCTGCAACGCTCATACTCTCCTCCTCGCTCAGGCGCGTCATCGGAACACACAACGAGCAATTCCTCCGCGTCGTCGCCGTCACCAACCCCGTCGACCACCAGCACCGTGTCGACGCCCGGGGAAGTCCCCGACCAGACGTTGACACATCCCGTCAACTCGTTTCCTGCAAAGACGCCGGTCTTCGCAGGTGAGGAGCGTGGATTGAGCTACGATGATGACGATCGTTTTTTGCTTTTTTTTCTTTGGCGTTTGTGTAACCTGCAGTTCTGCTTCATGCTGAGAGCCAACCTTACGCATGACATTTACAGTCAGCGATGTTTTCGCTTCATCATTATTTCGCGCAAACGCGACGATCAGGTGTGAAGTTGAATGAAACTCGGTAAAAAATCGACCGCTCTGCAGAAGCTGCTTTCTGGTAACGAGCTTTTAAGTAATCCTCGAATAACTCGGTCGCGAGGTCAGCGCAATGGGTAACTAAAACAACTTTCATTTTTGTTTTGGGTGATTTGCCCAAACACGGTTCATGATTTACTCGATATATCGACGTAAGTATTTTATGGTCACCGAGAACCTTGTCGGGAGATGATCCAAGAACATAACGGACTTGAATATCAACTAAAATTTGCGATGGTGTTTATTAAACTAACTTTGAGGCCATCTCAATCCCAAGCCCTCTTTCTTGACACTGTTGAAGACTGATCTGATGCACTTTTAGTTAGCTTCGGTTTTCAATATGTTTGAACTCGTATTGTCAAACCAATGAAAACATGACATTTATCGCAGACTCGTTGATTTTCACGTTTGCGACATTGGCAAACGACCCTTTCACACATCCGATTTATTTGTTATTGAAAATGGACTGATATTCTGTAACAGTTTTTAAACGTCGTTCAGATTCGTCTTTCGTTCATTTTGCAACACCTATAATTAGGTAAACAAAATTGTGCTTTAACTTTCGGGGCTAAATTTATCGAAACATCTCTGTGTGACTTTCTTTCCATGTGCTGATGCTGTTGACGCAAAACCTTAAAATTTTGCAGAACCCTGTAATGTCGTGTTGCGCTTCGTGTTGCCCATGATATTCTTCGACGTTCATCTTAACTGGTCGAATAAGCTTCGCCTGAATTACTTGCTGGTGTTAAGCGAAATTTCTGACTTGCGAAATCGCTGGCTTCACGCCATCTGCGCATGCGCGGAGTGATATCCTAAGTCATGTATTTCGCAAGTGGTGGCTGTTAACTGAGATGCCAAATCTGCTGAGAACTGATGATTAGGGTTTAGTGTTAGGGGTGAGAGTTTAGGGTTTGGGTTGAGGGTTGGGACCTAGGGTTAAAAAAGAAAAATAATAGACGTCCAAGACTAGGTCAAACACTTTTCAGCGGTTGGCTATACCCAAACTGTCGCCTATTTTGGACTATCTGACGTCTGATCAAAAGTTTTTATGTTCGCAAAAGACATCAAAAATAAATTGCCAATTTTTTTCCTTACTCTGAGAAACAAAATAACTGACATGCAAGAATAGGTCAGGAATTTCGCTTGACATCGGTCGGTGCGGTCAACAGCATTAATGCGTACATTGGTTCTGCTTCGTAGTGACTTTTTCGCATCGAGTCCTGTTGACAAGGTTCTTCAACCGTTGTCGTTGCCGTCATCTACTGCAGGGGTTCTCAAACTTTTGGTTTTATGGAGCCCATGAAGAGATTGACCATAATTTACGGAGCCCCACAATAAATTTTATGAATGCCGTCATTGCTTGTTTGGACAGTTGCAAAATTAGCCAAGTCAGTATTTTAATAAGTAAACGAATAACTCGCGGAGCGCCGAGGTTTCTCTCGCGGAGCCCTGGGACTCCGTACGGAGCACTTTGAGAAACTATGATCTACTGCGTGTGAAAATGGTAAGTGTTACTCGTCGCACTGTCAAACTGTTTTGTCGCTTCGCGGGAAGATAACAAGTAGCATGGTTTAAAAAGCGCGATGATTGCGCTTGCACTACCTTCGCTTGATTGAACGATTTTTATCTCACACGGTCAAGCAGGGTGGTAGATTGCTTACCCTTGAAGCAAGTTATGTCCCACTTGGTGGCTACGAAAGTGCTTTTTTTCTATGATAGATTCAAGCTTCAATTTCGCACCTGCTGATGGAAAGCTCACCCCTGGCCTTCGCGGTCCAACGTGTATCGAGTTGCAGGATTTGTCCGATACCGAAGAACCCGCGACGGTTACAATTCCTCTGATAAACTTTGACGACGTTTCAGGTAAAATTCAAAAACAGAGATGTTTTTGACTATTGTCATTTTTCCCCACTTCGTCACTTCCTCTCCCCAAAACCTAGCTGTTGTGCATTTGCCTCAGTGCCTGGCTGCCGTGCACGCAGAAGTCGGTGAACGACATTTCCTTTTTAGTACATCTTTGATTGATGAGTACTCCACAGACTCTTTCACAGCACAAGCGGTGTTTGTGTCTGAATGTCGGTGCAAATGTTCCAAGTTTAGAGGTTGTACTGACATGGCGACCATGGCACACGTTTGGCAAAGGATTTTTCGTACCTTGCAGACATGGATGAGAAGCCTGACGGCGCTGCAGCTGAACCTGTGCCGCGTCCAGATCCCATCGACCTTCTCATGGCCAGTCCAGCGCAAAGCAGCACCAGCCTTGGACTGGTGTTGACCCCTACTGTGTCTGAAGGTGGCGATCGACCGCTGCTGGACTTGACACCATCTTCTGCGTCCCAGCCGTTGAAAGTTTTGCCAACTTCAGAACTTCTTGAGGGATTCCAAACGCCTGACTTACGCCGCTTGCGGTCTGTAGTTGACAACAAACACCTGAACCTGCGAAGTCCTACTAAACCTTGAGTTCGTGTGAAACACTGCGAATGATGAGTTGGCAAAATTTTACGAGTATGCCTGTCGCTCATTGCTAGGAAAAATTGTGCGGCCACTTTATTTTGTATCTTTTTTTCATGCGGTAAAGATTAAATTCTGTACTCATCTCTGTTGATTGAGTTTCTTGCTGCAGTGCATATGCGGTGATTTGAACTCAAACCACGGTGCGAATTACTTGACTAAATTACTTGAATTACTTAGTAATATTTCAAAAATTACTTGTTACTTAAGTATTTTTTTAAACCGCATCACCGTACCGCGACCGAGGCGCTCTGATCTTTGAAGTGCTGCCGATTGCGTCTGGAATGGATACAGTGTCGTAGGTGAAGAGATCAGGGATTTTGTCCGTTGACGCTGTCAAATCAATTGTCGCTTCAAAACTTAATGGACTCGAGCTTACACTTTACATAATAAACTTTTAGGCATTGGTTTAACCTCATATAAGCAAATTTGTACGGATTGAGGCATCGGGATTGAGATTTTCCTCCTTGTACCTTGGGTCGACTTCAGAAAAAAACAAACTAGGCCCTAGTTTGTTACTAGGGTGACAATGGCAACCAGGAAGTCACGTTATTCACGTGGTTAGTTTGTTATGTGACGTCCCCGGTGTTTTCCTGGCTGCCATTTGCAATTTGTGCCCCATGCTGGAAATAGGTGGTGAACTTTGGTTTGGTCTTTCAATGACGGTGGCCCACTCATCTTCCAAAAACTTGCCAAAAGTTTGGCTTGTAATTTTTAATAAATGCAACATTATTGTTCTTCCGTGTTTGTTGGCAATTTAAATATTTAAGATAACAAGATTTAAAAGTAGACAATTTGTTCGTGTGGATATCTCTTAAATCTCTAAGTTTTCACCCCAACAATAGCTGACCCTACAGTATGCAACAACTCTTCAGGTGTCTCTGAAGTGATGACACAAGCAAGTCTTTAATTTAAATGTATATCTTCCCACATTTTTCCGACACCAACGTTGTGCGCATATCTACCCGAAATAATGACTTAAATAGGCAGCGTCCATGACAGGGGTGGCCAACCAGTTAACGATCAAGAGCAACATCATACACATGGGCACACATGAAGATCACCCCATCTCTTCCTTACACACATGCCTTTGCTCAGCTAGATTGATTGTAAATGCACAAGTCACCAAGCACGCTTCCACGCAATGCGTGTGTAAGTCACACCCGGGCTTTCAAGGTGAACAGTTGGTACAGTAAAATATTTGCCTAATTCGTCACCTCAAGCGGATTAGAAAAAAGTGACGATTTAGGCGAAGTGACGAATTATGCAAACAACCTGAAATAAACTGCAGAAAGTGCTACTTTCAATCGAAAATTAAATTGGGAAAACTTTTTTATCGTTTAAATTAAATTATTTAATTCTTCTACTCCATCTCGACTCCTCCATATAATCTAACACCTTTTAAATCTTTACTGAACGTTAAGGATTTTCTGTCAATGGGGAGTCGTGTTGCGCTTTGCACCTCGTGTATAAATTCGATAAAAAAGTTGAGGTGCAACAATTCTCAGATAAAGATCCTTAATTTGTTTGAATTCCCACACGTGTTAAACTAGCTCACAGGCGTAGCCAGTTGGGGCCCATGCCCCCCCCAAAATTGTTAGCGCATGTAATCATTTTGTGCTTTGAGAAGGATTTCCCAAAGAAAATAGTTTTATCCGCCCAAAATCAAACAATTTGCCCCCTCAAAAGCGAAACTGCTAATGATGGATTAGCCGAACAAAACGCTTCTCAGGGACTGAAAGAGGTGTCGAATTGGACGAACAGAAACGTACACAAAAGATACCGCCGAAAAAGTGACGAATTAGACAAATTATACTGTACAAAACTTTGCGACTTATTCACGAATAAATACGGTAATTACGTAAGAGCCGCATGCGCCTCGTGAGCCGCGGGGTGGCCAGGCCTGGTCTATGATGTATGTGAAGATAATGAAGTCATTAAGCGGAAATTACTGCAGAAGTTGAAGCAAAGGCGACTCCAGGTCAACAGCGTCACTCGGGATTAATACATATTTTGCATACTCCATATGAAATAAAAATTATAGTAGTGCACACAGCAAATTTATAAACGCACAGATGAATATGCAAGATGGGGTAAATATGTTCTTTATTTATGCATGACTCTAGCCACCTTCTGATAACGAACAAATGCATAATCTTGTCGTCAACTCCTTTCTCTCGTTCAAGCTGCTTTTTTGCTCTCATTCTGGCTCACACTGTCGTTCTGTAATGTGACTTATGTAACAATGAATGGGAAGTTCTCTTGAGAACTCATCATTTGTTGCGTACCGTGCGTCGCGAAGCAACAATAACTTCAGTTAGTCCTCTGCGTACTAGGCTAATTACCTTAGCCCAGTGATAGCGTGACTCGGGTCAGTGACTCGACTCAATTCACCTTGAAAGAATTCTAAAAAATGAAAGAATTCTAATTTTCAGAAAAAGATGACATAGCATCAGTCAAGCTTAGTGATATGGTTAAAGTCTTGCCCCATCGTGCACTTCACTCAATAACCAAACACTTGTCTGGAATTTTGAAATTTTATTTGACATTTTCAGAGATGCAATGCAAACCACGTTTCAAGCACTGTCATTCTACTGTGTATAAATGTTTTGGATGCAATTATTGACAAGAAACTCATGCAGGTTAAACCGAGATCCCATCTACCTTTCCAATTAATTATGAGAAATTAATCACAAAAATAATTAAGTTTTTTCCGAATTTTGTAAACATTAACTCCATGGTGAATTTTCATGTCATTGATTTCTTAAAATGGCAATCAAGAAACGCGCCATGGTAAGGTTTGGTTACCTGAGACAATCATACGTTGTTCATGTCCCATTGTTCCCACCCTGTTGTCCCGAACGTATCCATGGGTGGGGACCAATGGGACAATTTAGTGAAAATTTTTAAATACAAATAAAACTGTCGAAACGTGTCTGACGATTCAACTTTTTTATTTTAAGTTATGCAGAATAACCCAAACAAGAAAACCATCATCTGACCTTGAATGTATCAGTTAATTTTCTGAAACAAGCAAAAATGTCAAAATTGTCCCATTGGTCCCACATGTCCCCTATTTGCATATTGTGATCATGGAAGTTGGCCTCATACTTTTACTTTGAGTCTTTTCCAGAGATGAAGGGATTTATGTTTTTCAATCCATTCCAAAAATTATACTGTATTTCAAATGCCAATGCAAATCCGACAACCAAATCTTGTCTAATACCAAATTCCTATCATTGTTATTGTGCAAGGCGCATATGTAGCCCAACTAAAAGATTCACAAATGAAATAGTAGTTCGTGGAAACGACTTCAAGTTCACTTATGCTCTACCTTTGGCTCAAAACATCGTAACAATTGACACTGCAGAGACTTCAAAACAATCACTGTTAGCAGCAATGCAATACAATGAGAAGCTCTGTTAAGCTCATCAATAGCGTGTACGCATTAATACATAAGACTAACAGGTGTTGCCGCTACAATGCTGCGTCACCATCTGAAGAGAGAGTCGAACCGACGACCCTCCACGTAACAGCAATAATAGAGCCTTCCATTCGACCAGGTAAACTCTACTATTGCCGCTACGAATTCAACGTTATATGTGGCGAATCACCATGATACATTACTTCCCCTTTTTACAAGCTCAAGATGACCTTCATAGGGTGATTCCAGCCATCAACACTTGGGCGCCATTTATTGCCGCCACAAACAATACTGCGTCGCCCTGAACCACCTGAAGAGAGAGTCGAACCAACGACCCTCCGCGTAACAGCAATAATAGAGCCTTCCCCATTCGACTAGGCCAGGGGTTCCCAGCCTTTCTTTGACCATGTACCCCTTCAGTATTCCGACAGATGAGCATGTACCCATTCATTATGTCGAAAGATAAGCATGTACCTCTTCAGTATTTTGACAGATGAACATATACCCCTAAAATTTCTTATGACAAAATATTTTATCATGATCAATCATAAATATATTCAACAATAAGCATATAACAGGGTTTGGAAATAATATTCACTGATATATGTATCAGTACATGGCTGGAAATAAAATATATGGTAATCATGGGCGTAGCCAAAGGGGGGCAAAGGGGCCATGCCCCCTCCCAAATTTTTAGAAAATGTAGTCATTTTGTGCTTTGACAGGCGTTTTTCCAAACAAAATTGTGTTATTCGCCTAAAATCAAACATTTTGCCTCCTCTTTGGTGGGGGGCCCTGGGCCCGGGCCCCTTGTGCCCCCATATATTTGGGCTGGCTACTGATGTTAATATATAGTTCTCTTCTGGCGCCCACCCTAAATGTACCCCTTCGGATAGGCAAATCTACCCCAGGCTGGGAACCTCTGGACTAGGCAAACTCTACTTTTTACTGCTATTAATTCAACGTTATATGTGGAGAATCACCACACCAACACAGGTACAGTGGTATACAACACAATGACTCATTAGAACTGGGCTACACACAAAGAATGAGGAACTGTGCTAAAGTTTATGAGGTAAAGGTATTTCGGTATGTATAACAATGATAAGTCAAGAAAGGGGACTGTATTAAAAGAGTCAGTCTAATTCTGTAACTTTGATGACATGATACATAGCCAAAAAGCAGACTTGATTCGCTGGTCATAGCAGCGCCGGATTTTGGGGGGGCACAAGGGGCCCGGGCCCAGGGCGGGGGTGCCCAAATTTTTTTTAACTATGTCCAATAGTTTTAAGCTATGTCCAACAGATTTTTCCAGGGGTGGCGAAAATTTTTCTAGGGGTGCTTCGCTCCGCCTGGTTACGTGCCTGGTCTTGCATCTTCCTTTCACTTTGTCTTACACTTCGTGGTAACTGCTCAGCCTAAACACAAAGAACGTTCTTGGCTTGTTTTCGGCTTTTCTACCTAGCCTATTTATTGCTGAACCTAAATTGAAATGTTTCAGCTAACAATGAATACTGTTATTATTGATCCTAATGAAGAGGAAAGCTATTTGCTTCTTTACTTCTTTCCCAAAAATTAATCCCGAACCGAAACATAGCAAAAAATTTCGTCTTCTGTTCCAATGCCTATTTCTTTACATTCAGGGTTGAACCACAACCGTCTCCATAAAACCTTCAACAGAGCTTCACGTATGTACAGGGAAGCTTGGCAAGCTAAAATTTAACAAAAACTTTTTATTATAGTGCTTCATATTTCATTTCGGCAGGCTTGGAGTTTTGTCTACGACTTGCTATCCCTATTTTCTTATTGAGGGAAATCCTTCGCTTTGCTTTCCCTACTTCCCTACATTTAGTTCTGAATCCAGACAAAAGGAAAATCTTCTCCTTGCTTTCCCTATTTCCCTACGTTTAGTGCTGAACCAAAATGTAGCGAGTATGTTCGCTTTTTTCCCTATTTCCCTACATTTGCTTTCCCTATTTCCCTACATTTAGTGCTGAATTTAAACGTAAGAACAATCTTCCCCTTGCTTTCCCTATTTACCTACATTTAGTGCTGATAGTAAACGTAGGGAAAGTCTTATCCCTGCTTTCCCTATTTGCCTATATTTAGTGCTGAACCTAAACGAAAGGAAAATCTTCGCCTTGCTTTCCCTATTTGCCTATATTTGGTGCTAACACGAAACGTAGGGAAAGTCTTCGCCTGCTTTTCATATTTCCCTACATTTAGTGCTGAACCAAAACGTAGCGAAAATGTTCGCTTTTTACCCTATTTCCCTACACATTTGCTTTCCCTATTTCCAGGTCCGCAACCAGAAGGGGGGCAATCGGGCAATTGCCCCCCGGAAATTTTCACAAACGTATGTATTTGTTAGGTGCAGCAACAAGTTACATCATTTTGCCCCCCTGAAAATATCAGTTGGTTGCGGCCCTACCTGTTTCCCTACATTTAGTGCTGAATTTAAACGTAAGAACAATCTTCGCCTTGCTTTCCCTATTTACCTACATTTAGTGCAGATCTGAAACGTAGGAAAAGTCTTCGCCCTGCTTTACCTCTTTCCCTACATTTAGTTCTGAACCTGAACGTAAGGAAAGTCTTCGTCCTGACTTCCCTATTTCCCTACATTTAGTGCTGAACTTAAACGTAAGAACAAACTTTGCCTTGCTTTCCTATTTACCTACATTTAGTGCTGATCGTAAACTTAGGGAAAGTCTTATACCTGCTTTCCCAATGTAGGGACTGAGGTTGTAGGTTATTGCAGAAGTCCCTACTAGTTGAGGGGTCAACCTAGTTGTTGCAGGAGCACAGGTCGGTCTCCCAACTAAGCAACCTGACGTCTTGAAGTTGCCAACCCAAAGCAAGGCAAGTAAAGGCTCTCACCACTTTGTTCGCTAATAACTCTCCAGTAGTACTATAAGTTGACTACTTCTTGCGGTTATATTCAGATATACAACAAAAACGCCAATACACTTGGGCGTGAAGTCAGAAACACGTAACGTAACGATTCGATGTAGAGACGGAATTAGAATGACGACGAACAAAAGCGTTGGGTGTTCGAATGCACCACAGGAAACAGCGACCGATTGCGGTTATGTAGGTTTGCAGGCTATCATGTCGACGGTCGGACTGTGCGCAAACAAGTACATCACGTTGAACCACGAATGGAATATTACTCGGAATTACGCAGTAAGAATGCACAAAACATTAAAACACTAATGTGTCCACTATACCCACATTTAGTGCAGAACCTAAACAAAAGGAAAATCTTTGCCTTGCTTTCCCTATTTCCCTACATGAGTGCTGTTGCAACCTCTCTGGTGACGTTGCGTTGATTGTGTGATTCACCACGAATGGGATGTGCGCGAAGAACAAAAATATATATGCGTGGTGCGAGCAAGCAATAATAAGGGAGATCGCGACGCATGATCTCTATTGTTGCTTGCTGCCACGGTGCGAAGCTTTGCGCGTATGTCGCTCGGGATTTCCGATCGCAACAAAACGGTGCTGTGAAACTAAACCCAAAACCTAAACCCAAACCCAAAACCTAAACCCAAAACCTAAACCCAAAACTTAAACCCAAAACTTAAACCCAAAACCTAAACCCAAAACCTAAACCCAAAACCTAAACCCAAAACCTAAACCCAAAACCAAAACCCAAAACCTAAACCCAAAACCTAAACCCA
>Ga0210059_1016672_pt1 | contig 10573 bp, 7 predicted proteins | sample Ectturendosymbi2_FD_188042 | JGI IMG/M metagenome (GOLD analysis project Ga0210059, IMG submission 188042) | Ecteinascidia turbinata endosymbiont from Florida, USA - Sample 2 (SPAdes) (version 2) | ecosystem: Host-associated > Tunicates > Ascidians > Unclassified | place: Key West, Florida... | reverse complement strand
TAGCCTTGTACCCCGAATGCTGTTTTCCGAATTGTACAAAATAATGGTGAAAAAAGTTATACTTTCGTAGGTTTTAGAGGGGTGATCGCCCCAATCGCCTTACCCTGGATACGCCCCTGGCTTGACACCCACTGGCGGCCATTCACCAGTGAGAGGATCGAATTTGCATAATATTCTCTGGTCGAACACAATCGTTAAATACTGCAGTGAAGTAAATGATTTTACTCAAATCAAACTGGTTTCGACGAATAAGCAAACCGAAATTTCGGCCTATTTCAAAGTATTTACCAACCTGCGTGATGACAAGTTGAAATATTTCGAAACGTCAATCGTTGTATCCATTGACGTCATTTCCCCTTCGAACTCCCCTGAGCCCTTTTTCTTGTATACGGTGACGTCATACGTTTTTCCAGGGCGCACCTAAAGTATAAGTAAGATGACAATGAAGGACATAAAATTTAAGCTATTTATTTGCAGAAGAAATATATTTTCAAAACTTGTACCTATGTTTATTGATTATTTTTCTTACAGCTGCTGAAGCAGGATTTTTGTTTTTCAGCGCGTTTCGTTGTTTTGTTAAATTAATCGCAATATTGGCCCTACCATTTAACATCTTTTAATCTGTTGCGGTTGTATCATGATCTTGGAAAGTTCAAACGGTGATCATGGCTTCACAAACGTTGGCCGTATTTTAGCATTGGCAGCGGTTTCCAATGTACTGTTCTCAAACATGCCACTGGTTTGAAGCAAACGACTTGGTAGATGTTCTTTACTAATTTCTCAATGGTCACGCGAAGCAAACATGTGTGTAGTTTTAAATTGACCAAACTGAACTAAAAATTTACTAAAATTGAAAGAAAATGGCAACCTAAAACATACTTCCGGTTTACAAATGCTCTTAAGGTTTCTTATTCACCAGTGTTACCACATGAACAATGCACTGGTGCTTCCATTTCACCAATGCACCAATATGAAGAATGGACCGGGGGTGACCTGTATCAGCTAACGTACCATAAGTTTGTAATTACTGAAATCAAGTCACCTCAACCATATGCCAACTGATGTGTTCTTTCGAAATGTCAAAAAGGTGGCGCAATTCTGTGTCATAAAAAACATTGTTTGCTTCAATCACCCTCGCCTATCCATTTAAATATATGAGAGGAAAATGTAAGTATCGCAGCGTTTATTGGATGGAATTAAGAAAGAGCTATTGGACTTTATCGGATCGATCACAACAATGATGTTATAAAAACGTGCAAACCATCTATCTCCTTCATTTCGATGACTGTAAGGCCTCCTTGGGAAAACAAGTCAATACCATGTCACTTTGGGGGTGGTTGAAAACAGAATTGATATCGTTAAAAAAGCATCAGCAGTTATTTGTGTAAAACAAATGCACCGATGGATAGAGCTGAATAGATACCAACTAAAACAGAAAAAAATGAATAAAGTCAATGAATGATCTGGCTAAGATCAAATCAAATTGTGCAAAATGCTGCCTGGTGCCATGGAACAACAATAAGTCCAACAAAGCATGAAGCACTAAGAAGCAGAATCAAGCAAACGAATAGATCGAAGAAAGTTTCAGAAAAGTCTTCAATGCAATAAACGAACCCTGAATACTGGTAATGACGGTGAGAGATACTTCCAGCAAAAAAATAAATTCTCAAATTTCAAGCTGCTAGTTCAAAGTTCATGAACGAAAAAATTGAAAGTTGCAAAAATCTATGGCGAAAAAATTTTAGAGCAGATTGTTTTATAACCGATTCTACGGATCTGTTTTCAGTAACCACGGAGGTAGACGAGCGTTTATCTTACCTCAATGGTGGATTTACTTAGCAATTCTTTTGTTGGGTTGATGCGATCCAGCTTAATGCGATTTTGCCTTCGCCTTCTCTTCTTTTCAGGGTAAGCAGGAATTTTGTTTCTCAGATCATTGTCTGTTTGAAGACGTTTGCTTAACCACTCCTCTCTGTCTCCGTCATTGTCTTCATCACCAAGACACTGAATACTCTGAGCAAGTGGGTTGAGATGATCTGGAACCTGATCAGCTTGGGTTTCATTCAGTTCCTTCTTACTTCCTGACAACTGCTGTTCGGTGTCGTCGCTCAGAAAAGAATTGAGTTCGTTCTTAGAAAGGTTGTTTTTGTTGCTGTCAAGTTTTTGCGTTGTGTCCGCAGGGTCAACAACATTTATTTCTCTTTGCGACGTCCCTTGCTTCAACTTCTTCCTCTCATCCTGACGTAACGCACCCCCTTCATCATTGCTCTCAACTACGTCCGTGTGGTAGATTTCAAGGTTGGCTTTTGATATTTCGTCGATTATATCAAGTGCTTGTCGGTCATCCGGGGTGGTGACAGGTTGACAGAGTGCGTCATCGATGACGTCAAAGACGTTGTCATGGTTCATGATGCTATGTTCAGCGTGTAAACGACCACATCTCTGCATTGTGACGTCCCGTCTTTCAACAGCACGCGACCCGTGAACCGCTGGATTCGAGAGTTCTAAACATGTTGACGACTGTGGATGCTGATCCTCCGATAATGCTGCAACGCGCAAACCAACCGATGATTGTTAAACAGCTTTCACGCCTATAAAACAAATCATGAAGTAGCTCTCATGCATTAATTCTGAGAACTATTTTCAGTTACCAACTCAACATGCACTAGTTTACAATCAATCAACCATTTGCTTTTAGTTTGGAAGCATGTTGCGCTGTACATAAACTGAAAAAAGTGCAATAAAGGAATGTACATCAACTCAACTCTACTTTAACTTATTACACAGGACCAGGAGGACACACGTGGTAGAACTGTTTGAGCAACACAGCTCAACAATTTATAAATCTAATCTCTGTTGTAAAATGATATGTTCGGTTTGCTTGCAGCTAAGGCCGCGATGCTATGGCTACAGTGTCGCAGACTGCAGTTTTATGGTCACAGCTTGTGTCTGACATTACAGCTCGCGTGCTTTCACTACAACTTGCTTCAGTTTTCATCATTGCGCCCGTAAGCTTTTGACTGAAATTTTGGAGACTGTGAATGTGTTAAGTGTGTGAAATCGATTTCCTATTAAAAAAATTTGCTGATTGGTTCACTGTGCTGCCTTTATGGACACGGTGTGCTCAAATGCGGGAATGAGCAAGTTTGAATCAACGCAAAGTTATGAAAGCAAAGCACGGCAGTCTCTCGAAAGCTCACAGCAAACCGAGAATCTTCAATTTTCATGGCGTTCTTTTTAATTTAAAGCAAAACACAGTTCACAGTTGCAAGGTCGTCAGTGGGATTTACTTCCATAGTAAAATCAAGGAAAGTTGCATAATGCAATATGCAAATACAATATGCAAATTCACAAAACAGATTAACTGCAAACCTGGGGGTTTTTTCTTCTTTACGTTGTTGCATCTCGTATTAAGCCACCTTTGAAATGCTTCAGGATCAGGAAATTTACTCTCTTTAATGGTTTTTATTTGCTTTTTTGTCCTACTGATCTTCAGCAGATCCTTGTACATGACATCTTGTCGTTTGGCGACTCTCCTCAAAACGAAGTTTGTATCTTTGTGCCACAGGTTTAGCTGAAAAATAAAATTCCGCAATATACTGTACCTTGTTTACAGTAACCTGGTGCTGCACCACTGTCATCAGTAACAGGTTTCTACGTATGACGTGGTAATCTAGATTTCTGACATTTTTGGCGTTGCTACTGACCTTCACTCGCGAGCGCAAGTCACACAACCACGTCTGCAGCAAGTTATAAGCTAAATATATATACGTAAGATCTGGAACGATCATTAGATTTAAAGTTTTGCAAACATCTGTAGAGACAGTTTGTCGTCAGAATAGTCATTTGCCCATGCAATGACAAGACTTGCATTGCTATGCGCAGCAGGTCAGGGTTTGCGCTGGAAGTGAGGACGGCAGGGAATTTTGAGACACACTTATTTAAAATTGTTGGGTTTGTTTCCTAAAGCCCGATTGTAATCAACTGTAACAATGCAAAGCAAATTTCAGGCTTGTCGCTCTAACATAGACAGATTTTTTACAAGCTTGTGTGAAAGAAACATTCTCTTGCAATTGTTGATAAATCTATGATGCTTAAAAACATTTGTTTTCACAATATATGGACGAATGTTCAACAATTTTAAAACTCTGCAACTAATTGTTTTGCTTGAAATCCTCGGTACACAAAGTTTATTTTCTTAGTTTGAGATAGGTTTGCAGTTCCTGCAAAGAATCTTCTCGAAAGATCAAAGTGTTTGTCAGTGACGCAAAAATCGTCAGTGATGAATTTCGTCAGTGATGGTGAAAAAGAAACTCCACTGCACCAACAAGCATACTGTAGATGGGTTCCGTGAATGTAAAGTTAAAAAAACGTTTTCAGATTCAGCAAATTTTTCTGCATGTAGCGGAAAACTTACTTCTTTTTTCAGCTGCTTCTTTTCTTCCAAGTTACTGTTTCTGACGAAGCTTGATATTTCACTCGTCTTGGTGCAGCGAAGGGATATTCCGTTGCCAGCCATTGCACGAATCGTCATGTCTTTACGAAGAGACGCAAGACTTGGCATCTTTACGAACGTTTGCCGTCAATGTTGGTAACTGTCTGACTGAGCCATGAAGCTCAAGTTACAACGATACTAATTGTATGTAATAATAACAGCTACGACTTTTAAAAAAAGAACTGCGGTTTGTAAAACATTCTCGACCAATCTCCCATGACATGCTACGTGCATCTGCATCTGGTGGCAAGCCCCGCGTTATTCCCTACGAGTGACGCTGGGGAAGAAGTGCCAGTACAGCTACAGCGTAAGTTCTATAATGTGTTCACTGACCGACCACACTTCGACGAAAGTCACGTTTGTCAAGAACGCGTTGCTTACTTTCTGACCCGTTCCGAACCAATCTCGTGGTTTAGAGCTGTTCACAAATCGCCCTGATATTGAAATGCAAACAACAACCGCTCTATAACCTTGTCCATGGATTCAAACACGATTTTGATGTTATGCGATTGCCAAGACGCGAAAAAGGTGACTTACAACTACGTCACGCATAAAAACAACAAGTTGTATGCCATTGGAGTGTGACAACTGGCGGAATACAAAATGGTGTAAGTGGAGGTTCGTTGCTAAAACCACAAACATTTCCAAGTGAGGGCCTCAGCTCGATGAACTATCAAAACCAGAATTGTTCAGCTCCAAGAATGTAGGAGGTTTTGAAAGGGAAGTTAAGCAGATAAGCAGCTCTCTGCGACCTAATATCAGAGACAAAGATCTTGATTCTGCAGTAAAATCCGGTTCTGCTCAACACATATACACAAAAAACGAGGTACCCTTACTGAAAATATTTTGCGATATCGCTTTGCATAGATTTAAAAGCTTTTAGTGAGCTCGTGACATTCATACACACCAAGACACAGAAGCTAAAAATCACTTCCCCTTCGATCGCAGCCAGTTTCAACCTTTAATAAACTTTTCATTTCTCAGTAAAGTGTTTCAAGATTTGATTGACGTTGTTGAAGAGCCAAACAGTCGAGTAGCTGGTCATCCATCCGTTGTGAAGTAGTCGCCCAACCTGACCTCGCATCGCTACTCAAGCTTTAATTAAACCACAGCCTCCCACGTTCTTGAATGGCCGACAATATTTTCATCCATGTTATTGTGATCCACGAACAATAACAGTACTTGCTGTAGACTATTTCACTTTTATTTGCATTGGTGGGGAATCGGAATACAAAGGCAGCATCAAAAATGCGTTGGTCTCACCACGAACTTCGAGTGTTTTCTCTAAATCTTGCTCAAGTATTCACCATTCCATCCGTAAACCTTTGCTTGCAATTTTCAAGACTAGGGACGCGTAAATTACTTGAAGTCGATTTCCTGGAAAAAGGCTTTGCGATTTGATTCGATTGCGTCAATTTTGTCGAAACTTTGTTGAAGTTTCTAAATTTTTGTGACTTTTGTTGAAGTTTCTAAATTTTTGCGAAGACTTCTTTTGAATAAAACCTCGAAGCGAACAAAAAATACAGAGTACCATCTTCCACTGAGTTTCACTCAACGTTTTTCATCCAAATTAAACATGTTACGTTCAAACAAGCCCCGTAACCAGCTTGGGACACCAGGAGGGGCGAAGAGTTTTCTGAGAGTGGCACAATTTTTTTAAACTATCTCCAATACTTTTAAACAATGTCCGACATATTTTTCCAGGGGGATCGAAAATTTTTCTGGGTGGGTGAAGCCCTCCTGGTTCAAACTGCTATTGTTTTTCGCAAGATCGTTGTCATGTTTTTCTTTCTCCAGCGCTATTCCTCCCAGTGCTTTGTCGAAACATAAAAAGTCGAACTTCTACTCAAAACAGAGGCTTTATTTTGGCAATTAGAAGCATTGTATCAATCAGGTCACGTTGAGACCTAAATCGTGATTTTTTCCCAACTTAATGGCAGGCTCCACAGTTTAAAATAAACTGAATATACGAAAGTTACTTAATTATGAATTTCTTTCTCCAAGTGAAGAGTTGTACATTGTTTTTTAACTTTTAAACAAAATCTTTGAAAAGTTCAATGACCATGTTTCCTCTACAACGTCATCGGACCGGTCAATACTCATTTGTCGCGTTCTCCGATTTATTGAGTTGGAACTACTGGGCATTGTCTTCGGATGTTGTTGCTCAAACTACGAATCTGCTGCTTCCAAATGCCTCGACGTCCAACTCCACCAGAAAGTTGATGAAAGGATTTTCGATCTCCTATGTGATCATTGAACTGAAGTCGCCAACATCAGCAATAAACACCAACAAGAATACGAGATGACTGCTGCACCAACACAAGCTACAGCTTTACCCGATGTACAACATGTTTTCCTCAGTAGCACTGACGCAGGTATGGTATATGCCCAAGAACAACAAAACTAAGAAAAATCGTCATTTACGTAAAAGCTTCACATCTGTCTCACGGTCGCAGCATTCAGCGACTCAGCTCGCTCTCATCAGCTCTCGTTGGCAACGTTTGTGGCTTATATTTGGAAACTTGTTTCACTTCGCTCTGTTGTTCCTTAAGAGTTCCACAAACACGTCAAGGGTCCTACGTCTGGCGGTTTGTGTTGTTCATGAAAGGGTGGCACGATCTTGAAGAGTTCAACAACCATGCGTTTAACGATTTCAAGAGAAAGATGCGTGGGGGCTGAACGAGCTTCTTCTGACAACCGCTTACTTAAGACAACCTTCATCTGAGTGCTGACGAGCCTGGTATTTAACTGCCCTGCTCTGCGGCCTGTAAGCCACTACTTCCAGTACAACGAACGAAATGGGTTTAGTCTGTAGCATAATAAAGAAAAAACATTTTGAAATTAGGAATATAACATCCGTCTTAAACCATTGTTTACATTCCAGCAAATGCACTATGACGCAACAATCTTATATCTTGTTTCAGGGAAATAGCAGACCAATCAGAGTTTATCAGGGGGGTGCCGTTGCATGCCACGCATTACAGCTTCTCGTTGTTTTCAGTCTGTCCAGTTTTTGTTTCATACAATTCATTTTGTCAAATTGCAACTCTCAAAAATTCAATCTCTTCCTACAACGTTGCTGGGTGCAAACGAAATGAAACGTTGAGCTTGCGGTCAACGCCTTCTGTAAAACCTGAAACAAAGGAGGTGAGTGAAGTTGCAACATACAAGCAGTTGATACCAGAAGCAGCAATAATAAGACCCAGAAACCCAATGCTGTCTCTCACCATTTCCCTTTCAAAACTCACTGCAAAATGCTCAAGTGGCTGTTTGTACTGGCTGCCATGGTCTTTAACTGATTGTTACGATGGAGATCATTAAATTGATGTCATAAAAAACTGAAAATAATTTTAAAGCATGCGAGAGCAGCTGATAGTATTCCTTTAAAAACGGTTTCTTTAAGAGGCTTTTTCAATATAGCTTTTGTTCTATTGCTGTCCTAAAGGAAAAAGAACATTCACTGTCTGAACTTTTTTAATTTTTGTTTTGATATATGAAGACATGTTGCAGTTTAGTGTCGCCTGTTACAACGTTTTTCTGATATACTCTCCTTGAAGAACGTGGTTAAGTTTCTTTGTATATCTGTGCATGAGCAAAAAGTGAGTCGACGACAGATATTCCTCTAGTGCCGACAAGTATTAACTTGATGTATCTTTACAGGGTCAGTTATTGACCGCTAAAAACTTAGGACTAGGTTACAAAATTGTTCGACAATTTATCAAAAAGCACCTTCCCATGAAAGATACGCTCAGACACAGTTTTCTCTTTTTATCCCCATCAGAATATCGCTGAACGTGAACAGTGCACTCATGAAACGTACCCCATGTGAAAAGCACAATGATGCCACTTAATCTTCTACCCAGATAAATGGATGTATTCCATAAACCCCGGCAGTAAGTAACCATCGTCAAAATATGTTCTCATTGTTCTGCAACAATTCTTGAGCTGTTCTCATTGGCTTCTTGAATGTAAATCTAAGAAATGTCCAAAGAAACATGACGAGAAATTGTCATAATAACAACACAAACGCCTATTCATCTACATATGTTGTTACTATCTGTTCGTGTCAAACCCAAGGTACAATTGTCACATGTATTATTTCACAGACAGCACAGACGAAGCGTATACGTCAGCATCCAACGTGCAATCATTCGACACTGGGCAGAATAAACAGTTGGTAAACATTTGGAAAACTCGCCGAGAATCACAGCGACTTTCACGATTTCACAGAAGCTTGACATCATAGGCAAAATATGGAGACATGTAGCAAACATCAAACAGAAGGAGGATGATAATGTTGGAGAAAGATGCGAATGAGTGTTTCAAAGCGAAGTATCAAATCTTTTGACAAAATGGGCAACCTAGTTACGGCGAACAGACTAATTACGTCCATAAAATGTACAGTATGTTCGATAAGTATCATTACCACAGCAGGTTATTTGCGGACGTCTACAGCAACACTGTGTATATTTGTTTCCACAGTTGACTCACACATATTGGCAACTGAAACGAAATAGACTGTTTTTACCGCAACTCGTAAGAGAAGGTTCCAAAAAACGTTTCTCAACTTTTTTTGGGGAAAAGTGCCAGTCTGCGCAAGTCGAAATATTCCGATATTTTTGGTTTGAACCGCTGCATACCCCCACTCTTCCGGCCAAACCTTCTGCATTCCTCTCCCCCTCATCTCTACGTGACTGCCCTGGCCAAGTGAAGGACTCGAAATGAATGGGAAGCAAAACCAATAGACTCGACTTGACTCGACAGAAAAGTGGGACTCGAAGTCGAAGGTTATTTCTAATGACTTGGATTTGTAACGAATTTTATTTAGATTCGGAGTTGCGACGAATGGAACTAATTTCGAATGCAGTTGTCACTGTATTTTATTGTATCTTGCAATGAGACATGAAACACGACAGCGCAAAATGCTGGAAGTCGAGTTGAATTTGATTCCTTACAAAACCTTTGAGTTCTTGACTAATTATGCACATGTCCTTTTTCCTGTATTTCATCAAAGTGCATGCATTAGCGCCACCAAGCGTAAAATGTCTACTACCACCACGTATGTACCTTATCCTGGTGTTCTTTCATCTACTTATGTGTTACTTGTTACTGCGATGTATGCGTAAGTCTAGTGTGTTTTCGTGTGAGAATGAAAGCGTTATACAATATCTCTTAATTTTAATAAAAATCGAGTTAATTTGATCGAGTCCTTGACCATGCCGAGTCCGGTTCGATTCGAGTCACAACCTGCTGCCATGTTATTTCCAGTCCTCCACTCTTTCTTTTCATTAGCATGTATAGTAAATCAGACGAATCCTGTTGTAGTAAAGTAGGGTATACATGGTAAAGTAGAGTAACACAATTTATTAACCCGTTGCTATTATCAACAGAAAATATGTCTGTGGGAAGACCCTCTACGGAGGACGGAAACTGTTTCCACAAAGACACTGAAAACCCGAAGTTCCCGAAATATTTTCCTAAAAATGCCCATACGTTGTCTAAGCCATACAAAACATTAACTTTACTCCCGTTTAATCTGTGGTTAAAATATAACCGGCGTTGGTGCTGGAGTTCAGCAGTTCTGGCCATGCCTGACAAGCATCGGGCTTTGGATCAAACAGTCGAATTTAAGTGAGGACTGAACTCTTAAGCCATGTGAAGCAATCAATCTGAAACAGGAAACCGATAGACAGGTGAGTAATTTTTCTCCACTCTGGAAGCCCCTGCTGCAGCTGAACCAAGGCCCCAAAGCACTGGTCACACCTTTCCTCGGGACTCTCTGGAATATTCCAAACAATCTACTGATGACCGGACAAGTCAGTGATCATAATCCTTGGCCGGGATCGCAGTGGAAATTCCTCAAATCGATTATTCTCTGGTAGAGCTTCTGCCACCAACACTCACGTTTCACGACGATTAGTAACTTCCTGCGTAGAAATTACAGTCGTAACGAGGTGTCCCCAAAAGAAGTCGAAGATGCGCCAGTCTGTCTTACCACACTGAGCTTATACAGAAACGATTTCTGCACACTCAAATGTTTACTGTGTCATACAAATGGATGCTGTACATATATCCCGA
>Ga0210059_1016671_pt1 | contig 10573 bp, 6 predicted proteins | sample Ectturendosymbi2_FD_188042 | JGI IMG/M metagenome (GOLD analysis project Ga0210059, IMG submission 188042) | Ecteinascidia turbinata endosymbiont from Florida, USA - Sample 2 (SPAdes) (version 2) | ecosystem: Host-associated > Tunicates > Ascidians > Unclassified | place: Key West, Florida... | reverse complement strand
AAACGAAAAAAAATTTTTGATTGAAACTTGCGGACTTCCTGAATCTGTTGAGGGTTCGAACAGCTCACAGGCTCAATCGGCTGGCGAGTTATGGTGTTGCAATGTTCTGCAAAAAAAGTGGTGCCTGCAGGACTTACAGTAAATTCGCCTGGGAAATGTGGATATTACCGCAGGGAAACCACCTGGGATTGAAAGTGTTGAACATATTTGTTTTTGGAGTGTCATGTGAAAACAGATTTTAATATTCTTGTACAAAATTCAGCTTATTTTGGAACATGTGAGAGTTTCAAATACTACAAAACAAGTTGGAAGCAAAGCAGTTATGTTCAGATTTGCTTCAGAGTTTGATTTTTGTACAATGAACTTGACTGATTTTGTCAATTATGTAGTTATTTTTAAGACAGTCTGTTAAACTAAATTGTGAACAAAGCAAACACTTTTGTTTATGGTTGCAAGATAACCAGGTTTCCTTGCTTCATAGAAATGTTGCATACTGTTTTGACAAACATTATTTTCTCTCCATTTTTTGCAAGAGCTATTTTGATGGTCATGTCTTTATTACAGTGTATTTAGTTACTACTGAAACATGTTTGATGTATATCACACAACTGAAGTTCATATAAACTTACAACACTGTTTCATCCTTAATTCCTATGCAGTGACCACTACCACAAAGCAGTAGTTAAATGTGTTGTTTGAAATAGTTGTCCTCATACTAGTCATTGCCCACATCTTAACAACTTCCTCATGGGAAAACTGATTGATTGATCACTTCCTTTCTGAGTAAATATTGATCATAACAATGTTCATTTTACTGTCAATGCTCTGGGTACATTACTGCACACAGCCTAAGCAATGCTCTTATTTCATTCCGCTAATTCAAGCATTACTGGTAAAAAATGTGTATATCATAATGTCTTTTTTAAGTTTGCCTGAGGTTCTTTGAGCTTAACACTTTGAGAGCCGCCTGGTTTCGGCGATTTCAAAAAAAAAAAACAGAAGTTTTTGGTTGCCTTACCAACGCCCTAGCCCCTCCGCCCATTGCGCTAGAGAGCTGTTCAGCGGCTCAAACGGATCGGCCCGTCTAGTAGATTGCACTCGAAAAAAGATTTTAGCTTGGGGGTTGTGGGTTTTTTTGTGAGTAACGTCATAAGTGGAGGACTTTTTGGCCAACTTTGCCTGGCCCTGGGCACCAACCGTTAGGTGGTAGTATTTCGCTGAAGTTTTTACTGGAAACTAGGCTACAATCCGAGTCTTTTGATACTTTGGATGACCTGCTGGGGTTTCGGGTTCAAAAGTTATGATGTAAGTTAGTAAAAATATTTGACTAATTAGCTAATTAGATAAGTAATTAATTTGTTTATTTTAGATCATAACTTTTGAACCAGAAATGCTAGAGAGTCGATCAAAGACTCAGACTCGAGCCTAGTTTCCAATGAAAACTCCAGCGAAACACTTTGGCCTAACGGTTAAGCCCTAGGCCAGGCGGCATGAGCCAAAATGACCCTAAACTACTTCACTTATGACGTCAGTCACAAAAAATCCACGCGCCCCAACCAAAAAATTTTTTTTCGAGTGCAATATACTAGACTGGCCGATCCGTTTGAGCTCTTGAACAGCTCTCTAGCGCAATCGGTGGAGGAGCTAGGGTGTTGGTAAGGCAACCGAAAACTGCTGCTTTTTAGGCCGAAATCCAAGTACGAATATACCGTAGGCCGGCTCTCAACGAGTTAATAAAGATAATGATTTTCTGCAAACCTTAGTCTTTATAATTAGTTGGAGATATGTTCAGTTCTAAGTTTCCAGAAAATATGAGTGTTCATAATATACATCTGAAACAAACCCTGCCTACATAATGAATGAGCAATTAGGAAATCCCCAGATCGTCACGACAGACCCCTTATGGCTGAAAAATTGTCTGATATCAAACATAACTATTCTAAAATAACCCTGACATGGTTTAGAAGAGTTCTTAGCACCTTAGCTGCTGGGCTGTTTCAGCCGAAAAACCAGCAGTTTGCATGGGAATATCTCCGGCACTGGAAGCGCTAGAGAGCTGTTCAAATCCTCAAAAGACTCAGCAAGTCTTTGAGTCGGCAATGAAAAAAAAATTGGGCTTTGGATTGTTTGTGAGTGACATCATAAGTGGAGTAGTTTTAGGCCTTTTGGGCCTACTTCGTCTGGCCCTAGGCCCAAACTGCTAGATGGTAGTATTTCGCTCAAGTTTTTATTGGAAACTAGGCAAAAATCTGAGTCTTTTGATATTTTGGATTACTTGCTAGTTTTGTATTTAAAAGTTATGACCTAAAAACAACAAAATAATAATTAGTAATTATTCCACTAATTAAATATAATCAATAATTTTGTTAATTTTGGACCATAACTTTTAAACCAGAAACGTTAGAAAGTCGATCAAGAGATCAAGACTTGGATTCTAGCCTAGTTTCTAATAAAAACTTGGAGCGAAATATTTCCGTCTAGCGGTTGGGCCCTAGGTCAGGTAACATGAGCCAAAATGGCCAAAAAAACTACCTCACTTATGACATCAGTTACAAAGAACCCAAAACCAAAAAATTTGTTTCATTGCAAACTAGAAGACCCGCCGAGTATTTTGAGGGTTTGGATAGCTCTCTAGTAAAATCGACAGGCAAGTTACGGAGTAGCAAAGTGACACGAAATCAGCAGCTCAATGTGTGATTTCAAAGTACAGTATACACGTTTACGAACTCCCAATGTGTGCGATAGAGGGAGTTTTTGACTCAAGTTTTAATTGGAAACTAGGCTATAATACCAGTCTTTGTGAGCCTTTGATTAGCTTTCTAGCAGTTCTGGTTCAAAAGTTATGGCCTAAAACAAATTAATTATTTGATTAGGGTTAATCACTTGATTTGTAGTGATTTCAGTCCACATGCTAGGTTTGAACTTAGTTGGCAGAATCTGACCTCACAAAAGCTGATTGCTAAAACTTTAATTGGGTTTAACTTGTGTCGTCATAAGAACTCTCTGCCTTTCCTTGTAATACTGTAAACGTAAAAACACATCATAAATCTAATTAGATGTGACATAGGCATAGCCAAGGGGGTTATGGCCTCACTAAATTTCTAGAATGTGTAGTCATTTTGTGCTTTGAGAGGCGGTATTCCATACAAAATATTGTTGCTAACCTAAATTGAAAAATTTTGGGCTGGCTACGCCACTGGTCATAGACATCACACAACGCTTCAAAACTATGCGTTTTGCTTGATTTTTTATTTTTATTGCTCAAGATTTGAATCACTGAAAACCTGTGTGCAAATGTTATGTCATTGAGTGGTTTATTGAGATGATTGTGCAGCAGTCGATATATTATGCACTACTTGATGTAGTTGGAAGGCTGCGTGCCATAAGAAACAGGACATAAAATTTCCGTTTATCAATCAGAGATGAAGTAGCAACTTGGGTTTCCGAACACTTCGTGCAGAACAATAGCGTAGCAACTTTAATGAGCACATGTTGCTGAGATATATTGGCAGAATTTTGCTGATATGATACCTTGGCAACATGGCCATATCAGCATGCCGATGCATTATTTGATCTCTACTGAATATACCAATCTTGATTAGAAAAAGCTTTTCCACCCTTTGTGCAGATTTGCAGGCCAGTGAATGGGAACAACTTAATTGGCAGCATAGGATGTAAATCAAAACCCATGTGGCTGTTGCTTCCATCAAACTCTTAGAACAGTTATACATGAGTCATTGTAAGCATGTTTGTATAAAGAAGGGGCTCCCAACCTTTCTCTGACTATGTGCCTCTTCAGCATTTCAACAAATTAGCATGCACCCCTAAAATTTCTTTTGATACAAAGCTGAGTAAAATAACAAATTTTTGATTGAACTTTTAGAACTATACAGGTAGACTCCGTTTTTATGTCGCAAAGTCAATTTGCTGTTACTGTACAAAAAATGTACCCTTTCAGGTAGACAAATGTATCCCAGGTTAGGAACCTCTGGTATAGAAGATTAATACAGACATGATATTTTTCTTTGCTCACTTGGAAGCCTTGAAATTTCTTTACGTTTTTCACTTTAGCATTGCTTTTCTTGAGTTGAAACTTTGTTTTATGCTTTAAAATGGTACCTATCTTTTTGATGTAATCTTTTGTGTCTAAAAGCATGTTTAAATACAAATCATCTGTTTTATCTAGCTAAACTCATTGCTTTATTTATTACCAGGTTTTCTACTTTGTTTTTGCTTGGTTTATTGTGTTTTAAATCTCTGGTTAATGAAGTTGCGTGATAAATCCATCTCACTGATTGTTTTCTACAGCACAGAAGGTTACATATGACAAAAGAGTTTTTCCAGTGCTTGCCGATTTGTCAGTTGTTTTTATTTGAAAAAAATAGCATTACATGCTGGTAATGAAAAGCTCGTTCCATGTTGACAAGCGACCAAATCGGTTGTCTCATAGCTGATAGACCATTTACCGTACCATATAATGCAATGGCCGCTTTTGGCCATGTTGGTCATAGTAGTTTTTGCAAATCTTAACTTCTGAAAGTTGATTGTTTAAGTCATGCTTTAATAGTGCAGTTTAATTTTACTAACTGAGGTGGTAGTTCACCAATCTGTTAGAAGTAGATGTCTAGTATGATAGAGTTTTTAAAATGGTGAAAACTAAGCTTTTTTGTTGCTACTTTTTGTTGAAAATGTGAAACCATGTTTTGTTACTTTGTAGGTAACTAATTTGTAGGTTTGTAATTGAAGTGGAATTGGCTTTGGAAATTTCTGTTTTGTCTATAATATATATACAGTGTATAATTACACAGTGTAACAAAAAATTTATATATGTATATAATACATTGTAGATTTGAACATCTTTGCTATTTCATGTGTAAATTGCTCATGACATGGGGTGGTCTGATTTGGAATATGCAAGGTAGAAAAATATACATCATTTTCTTTAACTCACTGCTTGCCAAGCATTGGTTCATAACTGTGTATCTTATGGGTGCATTTCAGACTTTGGTCCTAGTTTAGCATAGTGTAGTAAATAAGTGTAAAAAGGTAATTGGCTTTTGCCTTTATAATTGGGCTCTCTGATGTGAACACACAACTCACATTACAAAAAGGGTGAGTCCAGCAGTTCATTGGTGTTATTTAGTTTCTTTACATGCATGTAAACAGCATTTCATACGCTAGTGCAGTTATATTAACTATAAGCCATGTATCATTTTTCATTACTCTTGCTTACTTTCTGTCGTGCAATGTTCTACCTCTTGTATGGGTTGGTGTGTAGCAATGGCATCTTGACAATCACATTTCTGTCATGTGTTTACAAGAGTTGGTGAAAACAGAATGCAGGTTGGTCAAAATGATATTGTTAACACCTTCGGTGCCAATGTACAATGTATTACTACTTAGCTATTTGAGCCACTTTCCTTTTGTCACTTTGCACTGCCATAACTCACCAGCTGATTAAGCTAGATAGCTGTTCAAACCCTCTAAAGATGCAGAAAGTCTTCTAGTTTAGATTTTTAAAAATGTGGAAGTTTAGGATTTTGTTTTATTTGTGGGTGATGTCATAAGTGGGGTGGGTATAGGCCTTTTTGGCCAAGGTCACCAAGCCGTGGGCAGCAATGCCAAAAGCCAATTTTTGACTCAATTTTTTAGTGGAAACTAAAGCTAAACTTCCTTGTGTTTTTGGTTCAAAAGGTATGGCCAAAAAACAAAATTTGGTTTAAAAAAACAAATTTTCTGTGTTTGACCATAACCTTTGAAGCTCCTGGCGTTGGTGACCTTGGCCGAAAAGGCATAAACCTACCCCACTTATGAGGTCACCCATAAAAATCTCCAAATCCAAAACTTTCTAGTTTTTAAAAATCTTAAGTAGAAGACTTTCTGTATCTTCAGAGTGTTTGAACAGCTGTAAGGCTCAATCAGCTGGCAAGTTATGGTGGGCAAAGTGATGCAAGAAAAGTGGCTCAAATAGTAAGTACAAATATATTGTACACAGCACCGAAGGTGTTAAACAAACTGGTCTTTCATGGAGGGTTGTTTGGCATCATTGATTCTGCATAAGGTGCTAAATCAATGTATGAGCCAATAATTGATCATATTCAGTTGCCATATCTCTACATAAATCCATACCTACCTACAAGATTAGCAAGTATTTTTTTTCACCATTGATAGGTTTCAGTTTATCAGCTAAATTTGTGTATTTAAATAACTACAATTTTATAGCCAACTCATGTGAAATGCGTGGTAGCAAAATGTGATAATCTGTTTGTGGAAGTACAGTTCATGAAACTTGATAGTCATAGCACTGAGTTTACATTTGTTCAATCTCAAAGTTGGTTTTTGCATAGCACACTATTGCAGATTTCATTTGCAGCAACTTTATAGCATAGCATGTAATACTGGCTCTCTGCTGAAAACAAGAGCTGTGAAACTAGAGAGGACCAACGCTTGGGATTTGTACCACAACTGCAGTGGTTGTAAAACATATAATAACAAATTATGGCTACCTCCCTTGAATCAAGAGGCTTGATGCAAAGGGATGAAAGTCTTTCTGAAAATAGTGAGGAAATTGACGAAGATTCTCATGCATCAATTCTTGCTTCTGTGCGAGAGCAAGAGCACCAATTTGCCCAGCTGACAAAAGAAATAGAAAAAGAGCGTCAGACAGTGGCAAGGCAGCTAAACCATGATTCATATGGGAATGACATGGTAGGCGCATTTTCAGGTTGTGCAGTTTGTGTGACTTGGAATGATTGCATGTGCTACAATTTCCATGTTTCAAATCAACCTCATGATTTACAAATAAAAACTGGTTCTTCAGTTTGTTGCCTTTGATGCATGGTTGTGTGATCATGTGCTACTTTTGCTTGTAGCTAGGTTGAAGTGGCTTGTTTTGCAAGTAGTTTTTTATATTTATGAATACCAATGCATTATCTTTCATTGATGCAAACAGCATATGTTTTGGAAGCTTGTTTTCCAGTCAAAATTATATTTTGCCTACCTTTTAATTGTTAAGGCTTCAACTGTTACTGTATGCTGGTTGTAGTGACATTGCTGATGGGTTTTATTATTTTTGTCAAAGTAAGCTATTCTCAGTAATGAGCACAGTCTTAAGCTGTTGAAACAGCAATACCTGTAGGAAACTAAGAGTACATATATTAAAGGGAATCAAAGCAAGTGGTGGGTCAGTTATTCTTTGTATTGGCTATTGTCCACAATTTTTGTAATGAGATTCCAGTGCACCATGTTATACAGTGTTTATAAATCAAAGGCTTTGGTTTAGTAAATGTATCATGACATGATGAAGTTTAAACATTCTGGAATTGAAGTCTGCTGTTCATCCGATTAATAATTCATGTAGCATCTCATTCAAAGTTGATTTGTTGTACTGGGAGATAAATTACATTGTTTAAATTATTTACTATGGTATAATTGTGTTAGTTTGCTTGCTCAAAGTTTCCTTGGCTTGTGACGAACATGACATGACTTCAACGCAAGCTAGGTTTGCCAGGTATCACTTCGTATCATAGAATCGAGATCTGTTTCTTGAATAGATGTCTCACTATATATTACTAAGGAAGCTTTAACCCATTAATGCCCAAAATAAAAAAATATGAATTTGTGGGTTCTGCCGTAATACGTTGTTCAAGATGTTGTCCTGAAACTGGTTTGGGTTTGTTTTTCGTGAAATTCGTTTTTTAAAGTCCTTTTTTTGGCCGTATGATATATCATACGCTGGGCATTTAGGAGTGTGTCAGCAACTAATGTGGCCTATATGTTGAATCGTCATTTCAATGATAAGCACAGGCGCAACTTCCAGTTTTAACACATTTTTTTGAAAAATGAAAAGTCTAGCCTGTAAGGACCGCAAAGCCACTATATTGTCTTTGACTTTGTCCAGTCATAACTTGCTGACCAGTGGAGCTAGAGAGCTGCTCAAATTCTCTAAAGAAGCAAAACATCTTCTAAGATTGTTTTTTTAAAAATCGTGCACTTCTGTGTTTAAACATTTTTCGGTTTGACGTCACAATTGGGGAGGTTTGGACATTTTTGATGATGTAATTGGGCTCTGTGAAAAAGATAAGGTGGCTATTTAAATGTTTTCCTTCGAAATATACTAAGTGAATATGCACATTTTAGAGCCTCTGAATGGCCATCGGGCATAGTAGTTGGCAAGTTATGGCCAAAAAATCAGGGATTAATTAATTCACTCAGTAGGCTGTAACCATTTGGATGAAGTCCTGCATTGAATTTTAGCAAACAAATTTGGTGCATTTGCCTCATGCACCAAACAATCTTTGAGTATCTGTGCATTTTTGTCCACTATACATTATTCGTTTGATCTTACAACATAAAGAAATCCTTCGTTTGTTTGGGGACGAACATCTCATTTTCCTCCAACATTAACTCTTGCTGGGAAAGAAACACAGTCTGACTTACGAAACCCAACAGTGAAATCCTTCAGTCAGCACATTTGTACAATGCCCACAGATTTGCGAACCTAAACAATAGCTAAAACCAAGTCCTTGATTGGGATCAAATAAAGTACAGTCCTTCAACTTATCAAAAAGATCAACATTTCCCATCTGATGAGGTTTGGTTGAGTGACACTACCAACACTTTTCTTCTCTTTTGGTTTCCAGCTATTGCACTTCCCGAATTCAAACGACTCTTAAGTTTATGGGATTAGATATAGTTATCACTGTGACTTGGTTCTTGTTAGTCAACCTCACCAAACTCATTTTTCGCATTTTCAACCTAGCAGCAAAGACCTCTTTCAGACTAGGTTTAGTGAATCAGTAACCTGCAAATAGCGGTTTGGTCAGTTCCATAGAGTGTTCACATCATACAATGTGTGCTGCTATAAGACACTGCCTTCCAGACCATTAATTTATAGCCTAGCTATAGCACACATCAGCTGTCCACAAAGTCTTCTAAACTTTTTTCGAGGGTCACATAAGCTATTGCACAGCAGCCAGAGAGCTGAACATCTTACGTAATGTGATTGAATTGTTTCGGTATATGTTGCATTCCACCAAATCAACAAGTTTTTCGTAAATATATTATGTTTTCATCAGTGACAAAATGACTTCATGGGCCAGATCTGGCCCGAGTCCCGTAGTATGGAAACCCTGGTGTAACAAAAATGATTATGAAACTTCAAATAAATTGGTGTCTGGTCTAGAATATTCCATCCAGCACGTTTACCTTGGACATCATTGTCAAAAGTAAGGTCAAAGACAGAGGAGAGTAAAGTTGGATAATATTACTGTGTCCTTACCCCTTTCAAGACTACTGATTTTGCAAGGCAAGGGATTATCTTGACCAGACTAATTGGTTCTGAATCACTACATCTTTAACTCAACACATTTTGATTATCACTCTTACAATTTGTTTTGAAAAAGTACATTTTTGGAAACCCTATTCTAACCTCTAATTGTCTCATGAGACACTCGTTACTGCCCAACGTATGATATTTCATACACTGAGTAATCAGTGTTTCCCAATTGAAAATATGAAAAGTTAGGTGAAAACCTTGGGTAGTAGGAAGATGCTTGTTATGCTAGCAAACATAACCAAAGGCCAAATCATGAATTAAAATATGTTCTGGATATGAAACCTCGCTAGGCAGTACCTACCCCTGAAATTTTCATTTTTTGAAACCTATGAATTTTATTGTTAAAATTTTACCAACTTATTGTCACTCCAAAAACTCCAGTTTCTCATGGATTATAAACTGCCTCTAGGTAGTAGCATACAAATCACAAATAACAGTGAAACATTTTTAGTTTCCTTTTATGTGAATTTTGAGAAGACCGCTTTTGCGTATGAATAATCATACGATGGGCATTAATGGGTTAAACTCTCTTTTTTTGTATGCAAACTAAAAAATCAGGTGGTCATTCTCCACTTAAACTACATCAACTCTTTGGCGTCCGGCTGCTTTCGGGGATTTTTGGAAAAAGAAACGCCTAAACGCACGTGACTTTGCGCAAGAATTTCTCCAGTCCGGTATGCTCTACAGACCCGGTAAAAGTCTCAAAAGACGCGGCAAGTCTTCTAGTCTGCACTCGAAAAAAATTTTTTTGCTTCAAGTTTGCGGGTTTTTTGTGAGTGACGTCATAAGTGGAGGACTTCTAGGCCACCTTGGCCCACTTTGCCTGGCCCTACCATTAGGTGGTAGTATTTTGCTGAAGTTTTTACTGGAAACTAGGCTACAATCCGAGTCTTTTGATACTTTGGATAACCTGCTGGGGTTTCAGGTTCAAAAGTTGTGATGTAAGTTAGTAAAAATATTTGACTAATTAGCTAATTATATAATTAATTAATTAATTTGTTTATTTTAGATCATAAGTTTTGAACCAGAAACGCTAGAAAGTCGATCAAAGACTTGGACTCGAGCCTAGTTTCCAATGAAGACTCCAGCGAAACACTTTGGCTTAGCAGTTGGGCCCTAGGCCAGGTAACATGAGCCAAAATGACCCCAAAACTACTTCATTATGACGTCAGTCACAAAAAATCCACGCGCTCCAACCAATAAATTTTTTTTCGAGTGCAATCTAGTTGACTGGCC
>Ga0210059_1016670_pt1 | contig 10573 bp, 5 predicted proteins | sample Ectturendosymbi2_FD_188042 | JGI IMG/M metagenome (GOLD analysis project Ga0210059, IMG submission 188042) | Ecteinascidia turbinata endosymbiont from Florida, USA - Sample 2 (SPAdes) (version 2) | ecosystem: Host-associated > Tunicates > Ascidians > Unclassified | place: Key West, Florida... | reverse complement strand
AATAGTTTATATTCAGTGCATTGACACATAAAATAAGAAGAGTGGATGTATAGAAAAATGTGCATATTATGTCAACAAACTTCGCCAAAACGTTGGTTTGGAAACAGGAATATGATGTCATTTTGTGACGTCACAAACAGCGCACACCAAATACAAATGACTACCCTATGCCGCTGAATGAAACCCCCCCATGAAAAGTTTCTGCGTACGCCACTGATCCAACGTATTTTTCGATGATATTTCTTGGTGTTCTTCTGCTTTTGCATCGCTGGTTAAACTAACTCTGTTGTCACCGTTACGTAGATCTTCGTCTGTATCGACTTCGATTTTCTGCCCTCTTATAGGTTCCGAAGAGATATCTCGCTTGGGCTTCACTGCCGTTGTAAAATAGTAACTTGAATGTTTCTTGACTTAGCTGCAACTTCTTCTTCTCTCAATTTTTGCCTCTTTTGCTTTTTAATGTTTTTTTAGATCCACTTGGAAAAGCTCTAAACTTGTAAAGGGGACGTTCCCTTTTTTCTGTCCATATTTATTTATTAATAAGCTCAATACGACTGCCATATTTTCGGCACATAAAGGGAGGACAACCTACGACTGTCACTTACTTGAGTGTATTATCTACACTTAACAAGTAAAATAACAAATAGGCCTATTGTTTAGTTTTAAGCATTGAAGTAAAACGTCCAGTGTAGACAATGTTTCATTCAAAACACACAAAATAAAATCCTTATTTACTTAACCTATTTAGCCCATGAGAATTTTGCAGATTTTTTAAATTTCCTAAAAATGTAGAATCGACTTTACAATTTTATGAAACTGCTTGCACGAAAAGATGTTTTAAATTGCACACCAGCTTTATACTAGGAACTGGTTCAGCCAGAGAGGTTTCTTTTTGTTTGTGGCTGCATGAAGGAAAAAATCGTTCCATATTACCATAAAGAGCCATAACGCTGAAGTATAACTGTGCAAGCTTTATCAGTTCTTGAAGCGTTTATTGGTATTGCAAGTTGCAAAATATTTTGCCCATCTATGATGTTCCATTATTTTACAATAAATTGCATTTGGTTCAGGCTCTTTTTACACGAACGCAAATAAGTTTTGGTATTGATTAAACAGTTTAGTTCAGCTTCATCAACAGAAACGTTTCTATCAAGCAGGAACTACTCACATGTTTCATACTTTTCCCATTCAGTTGTTTGCAAACGGAGGAATCTAATGAAAGCATTTAAATTCAGCAAAAAAGTGGTCCATTTAGCCAGATGTGAAGCACAAGACTTGTACAATACAGATATATCTGACATGAATTAATCACAGTCATGATCCTTGACCTCACTGAATTTTCTTAGTGCTGATTTAACTTGGCCTGATATGAACATCTGATTGCCTCTCTTGAATACTTGCCTTCACAGTGGCGAAACACGATACAAACTCAAAAACTGATGCTTTTGACTTTTCAATATTCTGAACTTACCCAATAAAAGCAACCACAAATGATTGCAAATGTCTCGATGTGTTAAACAGAATTCGCTAAGAGAATTTCCAAAAAAAAAACATTTCAGAACAACAGTTGGCTTGTTGATGGACATGAAGTATCACAAGTGGAAAGATTTGACCGTCATATCAACGGGCCGTATATGGGTTTTCGGATTTTGTGCGGCCAGCATCCGGTAGATCGCATCAGCTTACGCTGTCCGGTACGACTGATGTGCACCGTACTTTATTCGAACACTGTAGATATGTCTGATGTCGGCCGTGGCAAAACTGCATAGGAAAGAACAACTCAGGTATGCTACATCTTAAGGTTGTGCACAGGTTTTTAGGGCTATTAAAATTTATTTGATGTACCTTGATGCCAGGCCCATAACTAGGGGAGGGCAGAGGGAGCTTTCCCCCCTAGAAAAGTTTCGCCCCCCCTGGAAAAATGTGTTGTACACAGTTAAAAATTTTTAGAAATAGTTTAAAATATTTGGGTCCATATAAGAAAACTATTGTCCCCCTTGGTATTGCAAGCTAGTTGCAAACCTGCTTGATGCAGATGAAATTTTATAAAAGCCATGTACCGCATGGTTTTGATTGGCCCTCATTTTAATCCCCTGTTTTTGCACAATGACGATTTTTTAATTACAGACATGTAAAAGCTTGGGAAACCAGTGGTGAGAAGTTTTTTTTCTGAGGCGGCACAAATTTTTTAAACTACGTCCAATAGTTGTAAAGAAAGTTAACATATTTTTCCAGGAGGGGCGAAAAATTTTCCTGAGTGTTTCGCCCCCTCTGCTCCCCTTACTACGTCCCTGTTCAATTGACATATTGATAAGTATTGCTGGTGTTTGTCAATTAGAGGTGACCACGTATCAGTAGTGCTGCAGTCGACCCCGGTATGATTCTGCGTTCATTCAGATCGGATCCAGAGTCAAATATTTGTGAAAAAACGGCCCCGGAAATGGAGTCACTCTTCATCTCGCACTCAAGCCTGGCGCTCTTCTACTCTAAAATGTCGGTTGATATTCGTATTGTTTCTTGCTGACTGGGCATTTTATTGAGTCTAAGAAATGTAAACTTGGTGTCGGACTTGTAAGTCAAGGATGTCCATAAAAATATGCATGTGTGCAAGGAAGTTCAAGTCAAGCTATTTTTTCTCAACTGAAGCCCAAACGTTTTGTGAATATAATTAGATTATTTAACAACAAATTTTATTTGAAAAGTTGCTCAGTAAACTTGAGAAAATTAAGTGTATTTTTTAAATTAAAAGTTGACGATTTCCAAGATCTGAAAGAAGGTATAACTGCCGCTAGTCGACGAAATATTTCTCAATGGACCAAGAGCGGATTATTTTTAAAACGGAAAAATTAAGCGTAAAACCAAATCAGGGAAAATAGCAAAGTTGTTTATCGACTCTGAACTGAATGCACCGGCAGTGACCCTATGACTCCGATCGAACACCCGCTTGTTTTATTTTAATTTGAAATTATCCCGCGCCCAAACAAACTTGGGCGTACGCGCGCAGGCCGATTCCCTTGCGTTACGCTAATGAAGTCCCACACCACAGTGGATTTGGCTTGCTTGCATGCTGTACCCTGATTGGCTTGTTGCATTGAGAGTACTGTAGAAATGAGTATTGAGTGGGAGTGTTTATGTGTAAACGAGTATCTAGTTGTATCAACTTAGGTGTAGTATACTCTGAAAGTTTCCAAATTACTTTTCATGTTGGTTGAAATGACTGAGGTGAGATCAACATCAATAAAGTGACTTCAGACTTGTGCCGGTTGTGGTTCTTGTACTGTAGGCTAGCAGGTCTAGGCTACTAGTAATAGCCTACTGAACAGTGAACATCACAGCACTGTAATTAATCCCACATTGGATACTATAATTGTGAGCGATGCACGGTTCGTGGAGAGCGTGATACTTTCTGCAAACTAAAACTGCAATCGAAGATCAGATGAAAGTTCCAAACAGCAAGAGACGAGTAGGCGTATTTGGTTGTGAGCACCACAAATGAAAAAGGTGTTTCCATTCTAGCTCACCATGTTCCTGGAACATGGCTTGTTGCATTCCAGCAATGGCGGCCGTTCCATTGTATGCTAATGAGGTCCGATTGTGCCGCATGCTGCGCTAGCACGTTTCACTGGCAAACTAGGTCACCAGTGTAGATGAAGTCAGCAGGTGTAATCTTATTGGCTGTTGAGTCTGATTTCCTACGAGAAAAGTAGCTGGGATCTTCTTCTTCCGTCACGTGTTTTCATTTTCTCATTCTTCGAAGGATTGCGTGTTGTAACTTTCAGTGGAAATTGTGTGCTGAAATAAACCTGCTACTGTGCTTTACTGAGATAGCGGCGGTTGAAGAGAGGTAGATGGTGGTTTTTTTCATTCCTTTATCTGTAGAATTACCAAATTTCATGCATGTAAACCCTTGCCAAGTACTACTTTGGGCTTCCTCAAATTAGGTAGTCCGACTGCTGTCATCGGCCGCCATGAATTGTCAGTGACGGTCTGTCTCAGTCTCGTCTGTGCTGAAATCAACTTCCCCAAACTTTTTGCTAAGATTGTGGCGACGGAGGAAAAGCAATTGGTGGTTTATATTATTCCTTTATCTGTATAATTACCAAAGTTGCATGTATGTAAACCTTCGAAAAGTACTTTATTAGGCTCGAGGAAATTACGTAGTCCGACTGCTCTAATCGGCCCCCGCGAATTACTTAGTCAGTGAAGGTCTGTCTGTCTCTATCTGTGCGTGCTGAAATAAACTTCCCCAAACGTTTTGCTACGATTGTGGCGACTGAGGAAAAGCAATTGGTGGTTTATATTATTCCTTTATCTGTATAGTTACCAAAATTCATGCATGTAAACCCTTGCCAAGTTCTACTTTAGGATCCATCAAATTAAGTAGTCCGACTGCTGTGAAAGTGTGATCGGCCGCCGCGAATTACTTAGTCAGTGAAGGTCCGTCTGTTTGTCTATCTGTGCGTGCTGAAATAAACTTCCCCAAACTTTTTGCTAAGATTGTGGCGACTGAGGAAAAGCAATTGGTGGTTTAATTGTTTGCGAATAAATAACGTTTATTGTCCTCAGCACAATTAAACCTTCTATCTCCTTGATGTTTCTGCTTTTTTGTGTCCTTGAATTCTTCACTTGTTCGATTTTGCCGAACATACGACATTTGAGCTGTAGTTTTTTGAAATAGGCGCTGGCATTTCTTTGCAGCGGTTTACACTGCGGTTTGCAGTTGTGTGCGCCATTGCGCTGAAATGTTTTACGTGCGCTGGAATTAATTTGCAGCGGCTTGCACTGCGGTTTGCAGTTGTGTGCGCGATTGCGCTGAAATGTTTTACGTGCGCTGGAATTAATTTGCAGCGGTTTGCACTGCGGTTTGCAGTTGTGTGCGCAATAGTACTGAAATGTTTTACGTGCGCTGGAATTAATTTGCAGCGGCTTGCACTGCGGTTTGCAGTTGTGTGCGCAATTGCACTGAATTGTTTTACATGCGCTGGCACTTATTTGCAGCGGTTTGCTGGGTGTGGGTGGCAAGTGCTTGCTTGTCTTCAACGTTGTTGGGCGTGTGTTAAACCTTGTCGTGTATTAGTTAAGCAATGGAAATGTATATATCCAACTGCTTTATTATGCATGGATTCCATGCATTAAATAATGGATAGTGCAATTACAAGTTCAATTAGCTGATTTCCCATAGTACTATATAGGTATAAAAACAATTGCAAATTGTACAGAACCCCTTATTTTTGTCCAGCGCTGGGTAATTACCTTATTAATTAGTTATAAATAATAGTTCAGTGATTGTCAATTTCTATATTTTTAGGGAATTATTCCTTTAAGAATTTGTTCTGGCCATTGCCTGAGGGTCAATCTTTACTTGCATGTAGCTATAACAACAATTGCAAATTGTACAGCACCCCTCATTTCTGTCCGGCGTTGGGTAATTACCTCATTAATTAGTTATCATTAGTTAAGTGATTGTCAAACTATATATATATTTTTTAGATATTATTCCTTTACCAATTTGTTCTGGCCATTGCCTGAGGGTCAATCTTTACTTGCATGCAGCTATAACAACAATTGCAAATTGTGCAGCACCCCTCATTTCTGTCCGGCGTTGGGTATTTACCTCATTAATTAGTTATCATTAGTTAAGTGTTTGTCAAATTATATATATATATTTTTTAGATATTATTCCTTTACCAATTTGTTCTGGCCATTGCCTGAGGGTCAATCTTTACTTGCATGTAGCTATAACAACGATTGCAAATTGTACAGCACCCCTCATTTCTGTCCGGCGTTGGGTAATTACCTCATTAATTAGTTATAATTAGTTAAATGATTGTCAAATTATATATATATATTTTTAGATATTATTCCTTTACCAATTTGTTCTGGCCATTGCTTCAGGGTCATTCTTTGCTTGCATATAGCTATAACAACAATTGCAAATGCATAGCACTCCTCATTTTAGTCAAGCGCTAGGTAATTATTACCTCATTAATTAATTAGTTAGTGATTGTCAAATTTTACATTTTTAGGAAATTACTCAAGTATCACATTCTTTGCTTCAGGGTCATTGTTACCTTGCATGTAGCTATAACAAACATTTAAAATTTTTGAGAACATTTTCTTTGTAATTTTGATGATGACGATCACAGTTTTTGTTTAATTTATTGTACATTTAAATGTAAACTATAACTCATTTAATTCCGCCCATTAAAAATGTCATAACCACCTCATTTTTCATCGTAGAAAAAAAATGAAAAAAGCATTTTCAATGTTTTTTCAAGCTCTTTCCAATGAGAATGATGGCAATGCAGTAGTTTCTAATTCATTTTTTTTGCAACATATCATAATGATATCAGAGGTTGTGTTGGATTACATGCAATTTTCGCTGTCTTGGAGTACAGAAAAGAATTCTAACAATATGATTATGGCTCAAAAGGTGGTCAGTTGAAAAGGTATTGCTGCTTTTGTATTTACTCGGAAAACCTATTGATTTATTCGTTGTGAAATATCGCACTTCTCTTGAAACTCCTGAGGCTAATTGTTACCTATACTTAGAGATAAATTTGTGTAATTTTGGTAAGATACTTTTTGTGCATAAAAAATAGTTTATGTGCGTATGTTTTTTTTTATAAATTTATGTAAACCTATACATTACCTGTCCACATGTTTTACAACAGATTTCTTATTATGCACATCATCAAAATGAAAATGTAGTTCAAAGTACAAATATATTATTGCATGGCATGAAAAAAAGTGGTTTCATGAGCATAATTAAAGCATTATCAGATTTCCCTAACTTGGGTGATGGTGAATATTATTCATCATGGTATCAAAAGGCCAAACTCTTTTTAGACTGTCAAGTAATTCCATCATCAACTGCTGATTCAATGATAGTATTTGGAAAGTCAATTGGAAAATTTTTTCACATGGTCTAATTTAATGGGATCAATCTGTTTATTGTAAATAAATATTTCAAGGTGTCTAATTTTTTTAAGAAACCTCAGCTCTCCAGTTCAGTTGGCATTTACAGTGTCTCCGAGATGTCTGACTCATATGACTACGTATCATTCAATGACAGTATGAAAAACTGTTTGATATTACCTTGTAATGAAGATTTCGTGGCTGTAGAAATTATTCATTCAGCATATAATATGCTGCTATACCTTTAATTGCAAATGAAGTTGAAGCTAGTCACTGTCACAGTTTTAGTAACCAACTCACTTACTCGGAAAACCTAGAGCAGTGGTTCTTAACCTGAGTAGAATTTACCCCTGGGAGTAAAGTTCATCTTCCAGGGGTTGCATTTACTAAACCATCGATTGCAGCCAATTTACATTTTCATAAATCATTCTAAACTTTAGGAGTTTGTTAATTTCATATTTTCAATAAATGAGCACCACTGAGTGTATTGAGGGGCAGGTTAGATCTGGTAATCTTGTTCAGTGAAAGGGCTAGATTTCTAAAAATGTTAAGAACCACTGACCTAAACTGTTTCTCTGTGGGCACCTGACCATTCAATCATCGCAAGGATTAAACAATGTATTGCATTGTTTTTATGTGTGTTTCTGGGTGTATTGATGATACAACAAGCTTTGATGCATACCATTGGGTTTGGGCATTGGGTAGTGATTTTTCCTTTTGGCGCTTACTAAGTTGAAAAGGACTTTGCTTTCCTTTCCTGCTGCCTATGAATTTGCATGATATAAAAAATATTTATCTTATAAAATTACTCTTTTGAACTACATTCACTATTGTTGTTTGTTTTACTATGCAGGGAAAGCAAAAATGTTTTCTGTAGAGACTTTGAAAGCATATGTAGCTGTTGAGTTTATTGATTCTAAAACCAATGACATTGTCTTTGAAGAATGGCTCCAAACTCTTACAGAATGCCACTGGCCATCACAAGCAAATGGGGAAGAAATCCAAAGATTGCTTAGAGGAATGGTTGCAAGTGAGCCCACATGGGATGTTTATCGACCGGTGTAAAATTTTATGCCAATCACGCAAGTGAATATTATTTAGTTGCATATAAAAACTTGCGTAGTGGTCCCAAGATACTTGCACACATGATTGCATGACTCTTATGTATTTATATAAAATTGTTGTGAAATATACATCTTAAAATTGTGGTGTAAGGAAATTTCAAATTGCAACCCACTGAATTTTCAAGCTTTTGTCGAACTTCCTCGTTATTTTCATTTATTTCAGAGTAAAAGCTTTATCCATAGTGAGGGATTTTTCTTTCATAAACAAATTTCGTATTTGCAGAAGCGTATGAAAAATGTATTGGGAAAGCATACAAAGCTGGTAAAGCATTGCAATCATGTACTGAAGAATCCAATAGTGACACCAATGACTATGACCACAGCACACCACTCTCTACAGTCCGAGAAAACAGTATCAAGTCAAGACTTCCCTCGGAAACAAAGCGCACCGAAACCAAAAGGTGAAAAGTTATCTATTGCTACAGTTGTATTCCAGAAAATTCGATATCTAACATATCTTATTCCAACACGATAATTTCAACGATTAAATAGGATTGGAATTATAGATCTTTCGTTCAAATTTTATAACATCGATTGGTCACATATTCTCTTCTGAAATTTTCCTCGATTGCACACAAGGATGAATTGTAGACTTAGTGCAGACCGACAGACATTGCTTTTGACGACAACGTGCGCTTGCTGGTAATGTGCGGCGCAGTCTCTTTGATTGAATAGCTGTTTACTCTTGATGCGCTGAGTTCTAAATCAACCACTATAGCAATGAGTCAGACCGAAAGATCGCACTCAATGTCTGACGATATCTACTGCTGAGCTGAAACCAAGGCTTTCTAGAGAACACTTGTTCGTTGCCAGTGGGAGTTGAGTTTCCCGAAAATATTGACTGTAGTGTCGTTAACATCATCCAGATGCTAAGAGGGCTTTCTTCCCTGGGAGGCCTTGTTGAAACGCGGCCTGCAGAAGAAAGCCTCCGACCTGCGGGCCGCGTTTCGTGCTTTCCAACAGAACGTCTTGACGCATGCAGAACAAAGGCGGGAAATATCGAATTTTTTTGTACTGTTGTTGCGATCTGGGAGCGTGAACGGCAAGCGCGCAAAGATTCAGACGGTGGTATCAGGCAACACCACAGATAAGCCGACGAGATAACTCTCGTCGTCACCAGTAGCCAATAAAATCAACTGTTCACCAGATTCACAAGCATTATTAGAGGTCAATGATCCGGATCAGTAATGCTTGTTCGCGCCGCACGCACATCCGGGTGTTATTCTTCGCGCACATCCCTTCGTGGTGAATGGCACATCTAACGCAACGACTACCGAAAGATTGCAACTAGGGTTCGATTATCCGAATAACGGTAAACCGACTAAGTGATAGAGTTTTTTGCTATCCGATATCCAGGTATCATTCTGTCGGTTAACAGGATAAAAATGTAACGTTTCACGCTTTTTTAGTAAGTTTGGACATTTGTTTCCAGATACCGCCACTTCAGTTTTACTGAAACCCGTAATTATAATTTTTACAAACGCGTTCTTTCGCATTGTAAGGTAAAGTCAGCATTGATGTTTATGAGAAATGCGTTACTAAAAGTTAATGATGAATGATTATCTATATGAAAGCTTATACATTGCATGCGTGTGTACTATTCACAATAAAGCTGTGTATAAATATTTCGCAATCAATTCATCACGCAAATCTTGTGCAATCAATTGTCTAACGATTAGCGTTTTGATCAAGTTAACCGGTGAGGTAAAGTACGAATATAAGGATATATCCATTATCCATTAGTGATATCTGAACTAACAGTGCGTTTCGAGATGCTTCGTTACCAATACAGCATGAGCTTTAGCGCTCTGTGGTCACACAACGGGAGCTTTCAAACACCTCAAAGCTGTTACTCGGAGTCTATGCAATGCAATAAAAACCCCAGAGAGCATTTAGCAGAGCAGAAAACCTTCCAGATAGGCGCGCACATAAAGAGAGAGGACAAACGAGTCAGACCCAGAAATGCATGCAGAGAGCGGGAAACGCGGCCAAAGCTGAACAAAGGCGCGATAATTCGAAATTATTTGTGCATCCACCATCCACTCTATGCCTATACTGCCGCATTGCCGCGTTAAAACTCGTTGAAGCGTATCAGCTTTTTCTACCTTCTGTTACTCCTATCTGCTGTTCTCAGCCTGCTGAATCGTGGTGATTAATGTTTCGGTGAGGCTTGCAAATTGAGTTGCTGAATATCGCTGACCGACTCGTTTTGAAATGCAGATGCATGACAGATTGTTTTGTCCCTGAAACAGGCAATTAGACTCTGCTTATCACGATTCAAGCGTTTTGCTTTGTAAACAATTTTTTAACGATGTTTATTCCCTTGTTTTTCAGCAATGGTACTTCACCAGTTACACCAGTGTCGACCAAACGCAACAAAACAGGCCAGAACTGTGTGAACTAGACCAGTGATTTTCAACCGGTGTTCCGCGGAAAACTAGTGTTCCGTGAAAGATCGTCAGGTGTTCCGCAGGAAATTTGATAAGTTTGACTAGTGTTCCATCGAACGCCGGTCGAAAATCACTAGTTTA
>Ga0210059_1016669_pt1 | contig 10574 bp, 4 predicted proteins | sample Ectturendosymbi2_FD_188042 | JGI IMG/M metagenome (GOLD analysis project Ga0210059, IMG submission 188042) | Ecteinascidia turbinata endosymbiont from Florida, USA - Sample 2 (SPAdes) (version 2) | ecosystem: Host-associated > Tunicates > Ascidians > Unclassified | place: Key West, Florida... | reverse complement strand
GATAGTTTTTGTAGCTTGGTTCGACTTTAGTATATTTGGCTGTATGCATAACTTGAAGCAAACTTGTAATTCTGTCTTGAAGACAGTGGCGTAGCCAGGGGGAAGGGGAGACATCTGTCCCCGGGCGCAGCATTTCATGGCGTGAATTGGGGTTGGAATGTCACGTAACAATTACGAAATGTCAAATGTTAGCGGATACTACAGCAGTAATTACGATTTGCAAAATGTCGAATGCCGGTCGCTGATACCCAGTTGCAAAATCTCATCAAAGTCACCATGGTTCGCAAAGAGCACAATTATGAACCTTAGTGACGTTTTAAATCGTCGCTTGTGTGTCTAGCAACCAGTGCCCGCATGTGGTTTAACTCACGGTTGCGTCACAATGCTTTCAGATACCCAGGGTTGCGAACGTTTCCACTTCGTTCTCATTCTATAGTTGACGGGAATCCAGCATTCATACTGCATGCAACTGTGCATGCTTTTAGCGCCGCGATAAACCTTAAGAGTATGTTGTTCTTGTTACGACATCAGATCTGATGTTTAGGAAATCATTTGATCTTTGATGGTTTGACAAACTTCATGATGAAATGGATTTGATGTGGTTCTGAAGGTAATTATGATGATTTTTATTTGTAGGATGTTTAAATAAATCCTGACTACTTTTGCAAACTTCTAATTGCAAATGGACAACAGCGTTGAGTAAATTAGTTAGCCTATAATTGTGTAGGCTACTTTTCAGTTACTCTCAGGGACGCGCGGAGAGCGGGGGCATTGCTTCCCCTGTTTTTTCAAAGGGAAAGCAACGGGGGCGGAGCTAACTTTTCATCACAGCATCATAGGGAATTTCATGATTAACAAGATCTAGTTGAAACAAATTTATTGCAGCTATTCACGCACCCACAACACTCAGAATGGTTTTCTACACTCTCTGTCATTATTTGTAAGGTCAACATAGTTGCTGAGCAGAAACAAACATTTTGGTGAAGAATGTTTTGTTTTTTATAAGTTTGAATTTTAATTTAAATACTTTTACTGACCCCTACCCTACCGCTGGTTCGACTGCTACGTGTGTTTGATGTAATTCCACCTGTAAACTGATCATCTCCACAGACATGATTATCGAAATTCAGATCACAAAATTGCTAGCAAAACTTCCCACAGAGAGTCACTGGCCTTAGATATTTTCTAGGTTAAAATATGTGGCACATTTAAATGATATCAGCTTTTTGATAAAAAATCGTTAATTTATAAAAGAATGCATGTAATGCTTTTAAACAAAATGTCGCTGCCGTAGGCTACTCGCGCCCCCTTGCAAACCTTTTACGCTTTCCCTAGTTTAAAAACCGAGGTCAAACTAAACAATGCTTTACACTTCGTTGAACTGCAAGACTTACTTGCTGGATTTTACCCAGCCTCTATTATCGAATAGTATCAAAAATGATTTTCTTTCATGATAATATTGCTCGACTGTTTCTACCCAGCATGAGAAACGCTCAGCCATACTCAGGTAACCACAAGCGCAATCACTTTTGCTAATAGAGCACGGTTCTCGACTGCCACTGTGCTGTGTAAAATTGGTCTACAAGTTTAATTTTTATTGCCTGATTGCAACACTGAAAAGATACGCGGTAGTGAAAACAAGAATGCAATGTGGAAAACGCATAACCGACGCAAAATTCTAGCAAACTCGTTAGCAGCTTCTGCAGGCAAATGGACATCTTTCGGAAAGATTTTGCAGGGTCAACCGTCGACTTCCTCAGGCCGTGCAACTGAACATTCAAAGGAGCTGTTGATCGTAACTAATATCTTTCCAAAACTGATAAGCTGAGTATCTGGTACTGCGATTAAAAATACCAAATTTCAAAATTTGAAATTGGACGCCCATGTCTGATACTATTATTAAATGAAAATTCGGCACTTTCCTGATTTGCTTTGCAACCGTAACCATGTTATCAGCGCTGAGTTTTCAATACGTATCACGAACCACAGCAGCACAAGTCAGCAATATAAAGTTCGCCTAAGGCAGGGGTGCAGAACCTGCGGCCTTGACAAAAATTTTTGCGGCCGTGAAAATGTAATTTATTTGGCGGCAGTGCACTTCTAACCAGTTTCAGACATTGATTTTTCTGATCTGCGCTACGGATAGTCAAAACGGCGTCAACACTATAGCGCGCAGCATGCTTCCGTGTTTTACATAGCCTACATTTTATAGATATAAGAGATTGTTCGGACCAACAAGTGTTTTTATTTACTGTGCAGCTTGTGAAAAACGGCAGCCCATCATTTTTACCCGTTTCAAAAGTTTTGTGAATTAATTATACAAGGCGCCTTCAAACTGCAGTGATTTCCTGAAAGAACAAGTAGTTCGACCATCAAAAATAGCCACTTACTTGGCCAACAAAAGTTAACAACTTTTAAGTTATACCCAACGATTATATCATAAAAAATCTGGGGTATTAAACATGTGAAAACGTTTTGGCGCCCCCATATGACTCCCATCGAACACCTGGTCTGGATCCGTCGCTGCTTAAAATGTATCAGTTTCTGACGAAATAATCGATACATTCTCAGAAACAAGCGCAAGAAACTTTGTCTTCCAAGTTGGATTATTGCAAGTAAACCTTTACATCGCGTGTTTTGTTAATATTATTTTCTGTTAACTTTTCAGAGTACGTCTATTATATCCAAAGAAAGTTTTTAGGATTTTGCAATTTTATATTTTTGCTTCTTCCAGTTACACGTGCATAGTGTTATTCCTTGCCTTCGTTCGTTACCAACAGAACCGCCGCCGCAAGGTGTTAAATGGGGAGGCTTTACGTTTGTCCAGGGGTCTTGACATTCTAAAATTTGACAAAAAATCCACTGATTTATAATGTTTCATAGTTCAATTTTGGAGTTTGGAAATTTGTGTGGTGGGGGATAAGCCCACCAAAGCCTCCTGTGGCGACGGAACTGGTTACCAACGGACATAGGCTATATTTCAAAAACTGTATTATCAAACCATGCCAAATTCACCAAAATGAGAGCAACAACTTTTCTAAGCTTTTCTTGTTGAAATGGCTTTTTCTATGACTGCAAATGTTAGTCCACCGTTGAACAAAGGGTAATTCTATGAAATTCACATTGCCTATCGGTTGACTCTGATTCACACTACTTGCAGTTCAAACTTACAATCTGAGCTCTACGTTAGCCACGCAAACACATCAACTGCACTACCCGCTTCAAGAACGTCATTTTCCGACACCATTACGCCACAGGGAAAAACAGCAGTTGCGTTGAAACTGAGCAATGTTACCGTTGCAGAGTTCTTCACTTCAATCGCCAAAATTTAATGTTGATAACCCCACCTAATGACCAGGCTACAGCTTATGGAACTTACTGAAAATATTTCACTGAACATTAAATATAGTATGAGATGTGCCAAGAAATTTTTGTTATGTTTATGGTGACGGCAAGCAGCGGTAAGCCAACGCCTGAAATATTCTTCTTGCCGGGGTGGTTGAGGTGAACATTCTTCCCAAAGAACGCTACGGCGCTTCATGCATTGGCCGTAGATCGAACACTCAACCCTCCGATTGAGAGGCGGACTAGTCATTGCCGCCCCAACGAAATTTCGTCGCCAATGACTACGTGTCAGGTGGTGTTATGATGTGCCGTTGGAGCGTTGCTAAGGAACCAACTATAGGAGAAAAAGGATTAAGCTATCCTTGAATGTTCACCGTGGTTTCATGCAGGGCCATCAGATTTTCAGAGTAGGGGCAATATAAACCTCGAAATACCAGTACCGGATCAGTAATGTTTGCTAATCTGCGGTCGAATGTCATCTCTTTCCTTTGTTCTAAGGACTTTTAACTGGGATGGTGGAAATGGCTTTGTCTGGAGAGGAAGGTGCAAGGATTGGGGCGCAGTTACTCCCCACGTATGTGTGTTTTAAAAAAACTGATTTCAAGACAAACGCTGGGGTACTTTAACACATTGGATTTGACCCATATTTTTCAGTAGGCTAAACATTTTATCAATTTGCTCACTCCACAGCCAGATGTGTTTTTAAGCTAGCCTACAAGTCTAGGGTTTCTAAACAAAAAACTAAAAAATGTTAGACCGTTTAAAACTTTATTTAAAAGTAATAAAGCAGAGTTATAAATTTTAAACTCCTTTCAAAATTTAATTTTTATCAAAAAAAGTGCCAGCCCCCAGAAGGGGTCTCCCGGGGCCCAGGGCCCGCTGCTCTCCCCCCTTGCTACGCCACTGCCGATAAGTCAAACGAAATTACATAAAGTGTCTGTTGCAAAGCTTTGTGTGCAAAACAATGCAGAGCCCTGATCGCCAATAAAAGGCAAAAACAACTGACACGGCAATAATCAGCTTGGTGAAATGTGGGTCAGCAACATGTAGTACTATTGATATACTAAGAATTTTGGAGACGCATTTTGGCGGGTGAAGCCTTGCAAGCGCCAATCGGAACAACAATTGTGTTCTCGCTATCACTATCACAACGGACAAGATCTAACTTCTGTTTCTGGCTTCATGCGATCAACAGCAAATGATTGACAGCGATCGTGTTATGTTGAGCGTCACCAGAAAAAAATCCATTTAATAGGTGATATTTTTGACGTGGGAAACGACAATGCTCCATACTGAAGAAACACTAGTAATATCTTGAAGGTAAAACATCATTTTGATGAATGTCTTACGTAACAAGTTTTAACCTCAAAATTTGAGGGTAGGACATCATACCGGTATATTCTGATGACAGATGGCTCTTGACAACACAACCTTACTGCTTTACGTGACGCCAACGGTATACTTCCTATGCAACTATAAGCAGAAGAGGAGAAACCTAAATTTCCAAAACATAACCAGAACCCCGACTTACATTTTGTCATTCAAGATGACTCAAATGCCAGTGTATTTTTGAATTGATATTATCGTCGTCAAGCATACGTATGAGAAGAAAAATAATTTGCTTCGTCGTGACTCCTCATGAAACAATTTATTTTGATCACAAAACGATAACTTGTGTTCCATGTCAACCATTTCACCCAGAAACACAGGTCAAAAGGGAAACAAGTAATGCCCTGGTTTAAACCATGACCCGAACGCATAAAAGAAAAGCTAAATGTAACGACATGTGCAAACGTGACGCGCTGTGACAAATATCTCGAACCGAACACGTCATGATAAAGTTTTGCAACTTTCACCTTAAAACGGAAAACTGAACAGCAGGGTTTGCAGCGTGAGGCCACATGAAAAAAACACGTTTTGCAAAATTATCGCTAGGACGCTTGTCGTCCAACACATGGTTCAAAACTCATTTTAGTTCAGATGATTTAATCTGTGCAGCTTTATTGGGAAGGCATTCGCGTTTAAACACGTTTTTCCTTTAAGATGCGAAAACGTCGGTAAGGTTATATATGAAAGATGTGCAAACAAAAGTTTCTTCATCTCAACATACTGAGACTCATTTTTTTTCTATGCCAACATTCCCATATTAAGCGATAAGCGTGTTAACTGTCGATATTTTTGAAAGAATTTTATAAAACTTTTATTGAACTTTGAAACTGTTGTTAAGTAATTACTTATAGAAAGTTCTGAATTATTTCGCTGTAGTTTACAATACAACAAAGAGAGCTGTTTTCCCATAAACCTTCACTTTCAAAAATTGTCCTAAGTGTAGTAACATGAAAAGCAGCGGCGTGCAGAGGTCTGGTGATGCCCGGGGCGAGTGCTTGATTGGATGCCCCCCTACCAAATGCTAGTATTGAGCAGTTGCGTATGGTGGTCATTGTTACTGGATATACGTTGTTTATGACATCACAATATGACGTCATATTCAGGTTTACAACCAACGTTTTGGCGAAGTTTGTTGACACAACATGCATATTCAGAGACGCCGGAGCAGCGGTAGGGCAGGGGGAGCAGTAAAACAGTTTATGGCAATGGAAACTTATAAAAAACAAAAAAATCGTTGCCTATTATGTTTGTTTCTGTTCATCAACAATGTTGACCTCAAAAGTAATAATAGAAATTATAGAAAATTATTCTGAATGTTCTGGGTGCTCGAAAAGCTGCAATGACCATGTTTCAAGTGGATCTTGATAAACTACGAAATTACCTATGATACTGTTATGAAAAGCAGTGGTGGTGGGGGTGCAGAGGGTGTAAGCAAATCCCCAAAAGTTTTGATTTGCTGGAAATCTGGGCAACATCCCTGAAAATCCGCGTAAAAATGACGCCCAACATTGCTTGACTTCAAAAAATAGCGCCCAAGTTTTGCAGAAAAACACATGAAGACCTTTTTGGAGGTCACACCAAAAAAGGTCTTAATTATCTTTGTGGGAGAGAATTTGTAGGCAAAAGTTGCACAAAACTTTTCGGGGAGTTTGGGGAAATTCGGGCAAAAATCCTTCGCATCCCCAAAACTTTGCCAGCTCCTAAACCTATGATGAAAAGGCCACTCCGTTCCTGCAACTCTCCTTGTGAAAGTACAGAGGGATGAATGTTCCCGCCATGCCTTCATCTTCTGGCATCCCTGTGCATATTCTACACCAGGGTTTGGGAACCTATGGCTCGTGAGCCAGATGTGGCTCTTTTGATGATGGCATCTGACTCGCTTGATAGTTTCTTAACACAAATGTTACGAATAAAAATTTTTCCGTAGTTTTCCGTCTACCAGACTACAAAGCCATCAGCAACACCGTAGCAGAACCAGAAGTCGCATTCGTGATGAACATAAATTACATCAGCGGTATCCTAAGACAGCAGTTGATAACTGCAAAAAAACGCGTTAAAACAGGGGAGTAGAACACGCCCAGTGCTTCGTCAGCGCAGTTCACAACTGCAAAAATATACGGCTGCGCGAATGTCTTGACGAATAGCAACGATCACAAGGTATGCGGCTGGGATGGCGGACTACCAGGGTTGACAGTTTGAAACTTGTCAATTACACAAGAGTTGAGAATGCGCATAAAACACGCAAGAAAATTTTCCTTTTTATTATGTGGCTGTTATATGTACAATTACCAAGTAGAAACAACAGATACGGGGTTGTGTGCGCCATTACGATCAATCCGCCTGAACTGCCAATTGATGACGAAGCTCGAAATGTAGCACATATGGCAAGCACAGGTGTGCGACTGTGTTAGCACAAAAAATGAAACGGGAAACTAGGGATGCATCACAAAATCAGCTAAATCAAGGACTTTGAAATTGGACAGTTTTGAAATTTGACTCAGAAAATCAATTAAACGTTCATAGTTATCTTCAGTGTTGATGTAATTGGACCCACCAAACAAATCATCCATTTAAAAAAGCCCACTTAAAAAAGCAATAAAATCCACAAAATCCCGCTCTTTTCCTTTGAAAATTGTACTATGAAGTAAAAGTAAAATAAGCAGCATACTCTATGTTAGCTGAAATATTTTTAATGAAGCAAAACGAACAGTAACGAAATTTGAAGGACTTGAAAACAAGAGAAGAATAATTCTAACAATTTGAGTAAATTCTACTGGTTATCTTCTTCAGCTCTGTAAAATCGATATATTTTAATCAATTTTTCTGCCTTCTCTGCGTCCAAGCTGTTTCTGATGTTGAACCATACCAAACCATAAAGTATATTGAAAAAATACACTGTATAGATGCTGAACTAGCAGGGCATGTACACAAATTTCACGTGAAACTGCAGAGTTTGTGTGGGAGTGGCTTTTCTCTGTTTGCTGTGCGCATTCCTGCTTAGTTTTGCCACTTTGGAATGAACTGACCAACAAAACTTTGCAAAAACAAAGATGGGGTGCATTTCTTTCTAATCAAATTAGAATGCCATAATAGCTACAATTTATTATTGTGTGATTCTGCAAATGGTGACATTGCATAATGCAATAAAACAATTCAAAATGGGTTTTTTGTGTTTTTTTGAAAAAAGAACCAAAACCTGTTTCTTTTCAATAAACCCCCAAAAAACGGATTGAAAAAAACAAGAGGGTTGAATTTTTTCTGAAAAACGGTGTTTTTCAACCCTGACTATCTTTAAAAAGTTTTTTGTGATTTTCCCTTGATCGCACGATCTGGAACAAGTCACGTCACTATCAGTTTGGTTGGGCGTGCGCTGTACACCTACAGTAAAAGACCCTGGTAATGATGAAGCTGAGAATTACTGGCATTCGAATACGTAAAAATTAGTGTTGACAGCAAAACAAGTTTCGAAAAATTAAATCCATTCAGCATGTAGGTCATTAGTAGATTTACAATAGGAACAATCATCTAGTTACAGCATTTAAATTTTTGTAATTTCACTCTTTGGATGCCCCCCTGCCTTGGATGCCCGGGGCCGGCGCCCCGTTCGCTTCCCCCCCTCTGCACGCCACTGATGAAAACGGATGTAGTGATGAGCAACCATCACGTAAACGCTAGCTGCTTTGAATTTTGAACTGAACCCAATTAGAAATTAAGGATTAATAAAGAAAATTAAACAGCAGTCTGTTCATAGTTGATTACTTACCATTTGCATACACAGTAGACCATTTGTCGAAAGTAGGTTATTTACAAAAATTCATAAAGGTTGATGGTGTTTCATAACTTGTATTCATGATTGTATTTTCAGGTGGTTTGGAAGGCAGTTTGAAAATCACTTGCTTATATTCTATTAAGCAAGCCGTCATTTTGGCCGGTACCCTGACTTACGTAACAGCGGTAAACTGCATTTAAACGTCCTTCCCGTAGCGTAGCCTTTCTAGGTCGATTTATTCACTGCTAATGTTTCCTAAAGGGTTACTCAGTGTTACGATATGGACATTCAACGCAATAAATATAATGCAAACGACCAGTGATGCAGTGCTAACAAAAAAGGTGTGGGAACGTATCCAAAAATATAGCCATTTTAAAACGGCTTCCAACTCATTTTAAAGCAAAACGTGAAAAAGACTTGGGAACGTCGTTGCTCCGCTTTCCCGCCCCGCTTCACACCTGCAAAAGACCAATTCCGATCAATCTGAAACAGGTTAGTAAATATAAATTAAACGCATAACGAATTTAACAACAGAAACGAAAGCAGCTCAAAACAGCCACGCCATCGCAGAAACACAAGCACTATTTAAATTAAATATTAATGTAATGAAATAACGCTCCCAGCGGGAAGTAAAGGGGACAAACCCACGAATGCATAATTTCGTTTGAAGAAGTCAACAAAGATAGATAGATAGATAGATAGATAGATAGATAGATAGATAGATAGATAGATAGATAGATAGATAGATAGATAGATTTATTTGGCGGTACTGAATTAATTGCGCTAAATATACTAGCTAAATCGGAAAAAACGCCGGGGCACCGAAAAAGCACAGAGGTTATCTAGTCAGGTGCCCCATGAATTACGTGAGATTGATGTTTCCATGGTGAAGGTTGTGTCGACCGCTAGACGTGCTGTCGCAGTCCGATGTATAGGTTGCGGGATCAATGCCCAATTGCAAAGAGGTTACTCTTGTCGACCACAAATGGCCATGACGTTTAATTGTCATGGACCGCAAGGTTCCAGACGAAGAGGAAAAGAAAAACCCGACAAAAAAGAAATCCTCTTCGGGTTGCCATAACCCTTTCTTGATCTACGCACACCCATAGTAAAGATAGTTTGATTTGATTATGACCGCGATGCAAATTCCATGGAGATTGAGGAGTTCATTTTTGGAGATAATCTTCGTAAGATAATTGTCTGCTTCTTCTATAGGTGTTCTTGATATTCTGTAACAAAAACTGAACCGTGGCAGCAACGTATTCACGAAGTAATAAGCTACATTAAAACACATAAAAGTATACTACAAGTACATACATTTTGTAGTACAGTAGTATACTACAAATACACGCAAATATGCACATACGAGCATTTAATTACGAATATGGAATGATAGACAGTCGTATTGTATTACATATACTATAGTAATTCAGGCTAAGAAGATAGATGTTGACTTTCAGGGTGATTCTTTGGCCACAAACAAGAGGATATGTGGAAAGCAATACTCGTGATTCTTATAACTTTCTATAATCGAGTTTTTGTATCGTTTTTTGAAGATGATTGCTTGCAATTCTTTTAGAGAGGAATATATTTCCTGCCAGATTCTTGGGCCTTTGAATCTGATTGATCTTTTTCCATATTGGGAGCAGACTGGGTGACAAAAGTATTGGCCCGAGGAAGAACTTCTAGTTTCATGGGTGTGGACACAATTAACAGCAGTAAATAGACGGTCAAACGTGTTGGGCATTCTGTTGCTGTGGAAGGTGTGCACAAGCTTAGCAATTTCTAGTCGATGTATGTCTTCCAGCTTCAATAAATTTAATTGGCTGTAAATGGGTGTTACATGGCATCGAAAAGAGCTCCAACTGATGGTCTTAATGATTTTGTTATGGATGGTGTTTAGTCTGTGTAGGCTGGTTTTTGTTGCTGAGCCCCAAGCAGCAATGGCATACTGTAGATGTGAGTATACAAGACTGAAATATATCATCTTAAGTTCATTTGTGCTCAAGTACTCTCGAATTCTATAAAATATACCAGAATAGCAAGAAAGCTTGCTTTCAAGCTTTGAAAT
>Ga0210059_1016668_pt1 | contig 10574 bp, 8 predicted proteins | sample Ectturendosymbi2_FD_188042 | JGI IMG/M metagenome (GOLD analysis project Ga0210059, IMG submission 188042) | Ecteinascidia turbinata endosymbiont from Florida, USA - Sample 2 (SPAdes) (version 2) | ecosystem: Host-associated > Tunicates > Ascidians > Unclassified | place: Key West, Florida... | reverse complement strand
TGATTGCTGCGGTTGGTTATTCGGAGTTCGGATAAGCGAGGTTTGGTGACTGTACTGTGTTCTTTTTAATACCGTTGCGGTGGTATTGGTTACCTTCTTTGAAAAAAGAGAGCTCTGACTGAGCCACGTGATGTTCCTGTAAAAAAAGTTGGGAGCCAGAGCAGTGTCATTCTTACGACGGTTTCGCAGCCCTGGTGGGAGTAACCATGGCCTGTTGGTATCAGTCAGTCATCAGAGATAAAATTTGCGAGGACAGCAAGCCTAATCTTTCTGTCTTTCCCTTATTCAGTCTATGAATTCATAAGCTTCTCAGGCTTGCTTTATGGATTTATATCAGTGTAGTGTTGTGGTTTTTAAGCTTTCATGTTTTGTTTGTGATATTGTTTTTCATAGCAGCAGTTTGTGTAAAATGTTTTGACATTTTGATTTAAAAAATTTTGATCATGTGGTTCCCATTTCAAACTCAATGTGTTGAGAATGAGTATGTGAAGTGGACTTCATTTGATGGAAGGCAGTCATCTGTATCTTTCAAGTGCTCAAAAGAATTTCAGTTCAGGACTGAAGATGCTATACAGGTGATTTAATGTAAAATTTTGCTATTTTATGCCAAAAGAGTAATTCAATGTCAATTGCCCCAGCCAGTCATTCAGTCAACCCACCATCTCAGATTTTCCTCAAATTTCATAAGCAGATGCTGATTTTTAATCCTGATTCCAAAAAACAAAATTTTGTTGAAATTGGTTAAGGTTTTGTGAAGCTATGGACCACACAAAATGACTACTTTTTGTGGTCAGTGAAGCATAATGACTAGCAGGAAAATCATCAACTGACAAAACTAAAGCATTCTCATTGTAATCATTAATTGTTGCAAAAACGTGAATAAAGTTTGTCTCAAGTATCGCTTATCTTCACTTGTGAAGAAAAAATCCATGTGCTTACCCTAATTTTGGGGCAAAGAAAATAGTAGTCATCAACATCACTCATGCGTGACATAAATTTTGAATGGTGATAACTTGACAAGCACACATGCTGTTTGCATATAAATTAATTGCTGTTTTACTTTTTGTGTTTTATTTTAAGATTAGGGTGAGGCACGAGTAACAATCGCTGACGCCATAGGGGGCATGACTAAAAGAGTTTGAGGACCTCTGTTTCAAGGGATTTTGATATACTATCTATGCACATTATAGCACTATACCATTTTATACACTATCCAATGGAAAATGTTATATAAAAAGAAACTATCTTGCAGTTTGCTTTTTTGTTTTTTGAAAAAAAGTAAGCCATTCTTAATGATGCTTTTAGAAACTTACATTTGGGTGATTCCTTGTCAACTGATCCAGAGCTGTGCATCTAACATGAGTAAAATCCATCAAATATCATTTGCCGAGAGATCTAATCGTTCTGATTTCAAAACACTTTGAATTTTTGAAATCGGACCAGTATTTCCAAAGTTACTGCTTGTTAATTTGCAGTGTACTCATTTAATTTTTGCATATACATTTTATGAATTTAGTACCAAGACTGAAAAACATTGCATCTTTTTCTCTTGTGATTATCTTAGTTGGAATTCTGCACGAATGTATCAGAGGGTGTGTTCAGTAACAATCAATCGTTGACACTGACCTATGAACTTGATATTTTTGTGTGCACTCATGCATGACCACATTTTAATTGCTCATAGTTTGAACAGATCAACTAGTATGGAGTTTGTTTGTTCTTGTTATATTCTATAGTTACAGAATTTTTTTTTCAGGAAACCTTTGTCTGCTCATTTACCTATTTGATGTTGCATATCATTTTAAACACCTAAGGTGATTTTGACTTGCATTTCATGAACTACAACAAGCTTGCGATAATATGGTTGCTATCTTCAACTTATATTCATCTGTTTGACATGATACATGTTTTTGATAGTAGGTTGAAGATAAAATTGAATGGAATCAAGAAGAAAATCAACTAGTCTGCAAAATATTATATGATTAATAGTTACTAGAGTCTTGCGCAGATTAATTTTTTGTCCGCTTCCATCCCGTACCGCAAATTTTAACCCCACCCTGCACCTGCAGGAATTTGAAAAACGTTTCCCGCACCTGCAGACTTCTCACCTGTTACTGCACCACAGGCCCTTATAACCTGCAACTGCCCCACACTGTTTCCATCGCAAATCTGCACCTGTCACAGAAAACTATTAAAAACTCATGCAACACGTTTCATTGGTTATGGCAATTTATTTAGTGGTTCATTTAAAAACCAACAGAAGTCTTTAAAGAATCTATGAAATAAGGAAGTGAGACCTGTTTAGCTCATGTCACTTTCACATGTATTGAGTCAACATTCAGTAATCTACACAAATATTTTTTATCCCGTGCCTGCCCCACCCTGCAGCAAGTTCATCCCACACCCACACACAGATCTATGCGGGTTCCCACACCTTCCTCGCAAATGCGGGTATCCACAACCCGCCTTGGTTAACCCGTCCTTCACAGGACTCTTAACAGTTGCAAATTAAGGAAAAAGGAACAAGTTACTACTAAGTACATTATATATGAGGGATGGTCAAACTGCGGCTCGTGAGCTGCATGCGGCTCTTCAAACCTTTGGATGCAGCTCTTTGAGCTTTCCAAAAAATTGTATATTTGTTTTTTTTGTATTGTAAAGTGAAGAATTTTTGTAAAATGGTACTGTGGTTGCGGTAACTAATGTGCCTTACGTTATTACTTTTGCAAGTCATTCCAAAAAGAATTACAATGTCACAGAAATTTAGATTACAAATAAATTCGAGTTTTTAGATTTTTATGTTGCAGCTCTTTGTAACTTGGGTTTTACGATATGAGTCTCATGCATAGAGCAGCTTTGGCCATCCCTGTTATACCATATTTTTGGACCATAAGGCACACTGGATTGTAAAGCACATTAACTGAACTAAAATTTGGATAAGTCAAACTGTATGCAATTTTTTCGCAATAACTCTCAAGTGCCGTAATTGCCACTGAAAGTTTATTATGTCACACATTCCTGATCTGCTGCACATTGATAGAATGAAATGAAAGTTGTGTGTGTATTTGATTCGGTGTGCACCAATGGAGTCAATAGGCTTGCGGAGTAATATGATATGTGGCATGTGCTAGCTACTCTTGGAACCACCTACGCTGCTCATTGCAATTGTTGTTGGTTTATTATGTAACATGATCACAAAAAATTTTAACTAGCAATTAGATTCTCCGCAAGCCTCCCGAGCAGTTGGTTCTAGATGAGAAAGCACAACCAGATTCATACATTCGGTGCGCTGCATTATAAGGCGCATTTTCAAATTTTGAGAAAATGATAGGATTTTTAGCATGCCTTAAGGTCCAGACAGAAAATACGGTAACATTTTAGATTTCACAATGGAAATACGTAGTCACTTTCCTGACCATGAAAGTAATACTGTAGATGCAAATGAATGTTATTTTTTTGTTTAATTTTAAAAATACAGTATTACCAATGATGAGAATTTACCCTGTTTCTCATTCTTTCACATTTTGAAAATGTTTTTAATATTTTCAAAAATTTTTGTTGTGGGTTTGAGCATACTTGAGAACTGCATTGTTAGACATTCATTTTTGATGGTTGTGTACTAGGATAAAATTTGTTGCCTTAAAAATAAGCATGGGTTACCAAAACCAGTCATATCTGCATAACACCAGCCCTTGAATAAAAAATGAAGGCAACAGAAGCTGTACTTTTTGAGTTCTAGGTGTTTAAAATATCATGTTTGAATGTGCACAAAAAACATTTTGCCTTCACACAACAACGGGTCCCTAGAATCAAAGAAAATTATCATTGGGTCCTTAGAATCAAAGAAAATTATCATTGGGTCGCTGGAATTAAAGAAAATTATCATCGGGTCCCTAGAATCAGAGAAATTGGGTCTCTACAGGTCCATACCAGGTACCTAACATTTTCCTTGAAAAAAACTGTGTTCAACATAGAACCTTGAAATTTATTGCAAAATATTGAATGAAAATATTCAGAGATGTAGGAGTTACAATCAGTTGAAGTCCCAACAGCAAAACTCACTTTTTGAGCATCAATTTCAAATGCTCATAATTTCAAATACAGGTCCAATTAAAATTAAATTCAATGTTGCTGAGCTCAGAAAATTCAGATCTTCCCCTCATGAAATTACATGATTTTTGGTTAGGGCAAGATGAAAAATGCTAGTTTTGCTGGATCACTTGACATTACATGACCTATTTGAAATTAGTTACCTTATCTTGTAATTTTTCTGCCCAGTTTGTTTGAGAACATCACCAAAAACCTAAGTGTCTTGCAGATTGGTTAGAGATGTATAACCTTATTTATTCACCCAAAAAGTGTTAAAGATATTTTTTAATCTCAGTATTACTGATGTCCAACTAATATTTTACCAAAAGTTTTCAGAAAATTTTTCCGAATTTTTTTCACACTGGACAATATAAGTTAGGAATTTGTACTGCATGCTTTTAAACTATAATCGCAAATATATGTTCTTCACACAATCAAAAAAGCTATCATCAATATTTTTAATTTGTCAGGTTTATGAAAAATTTTAAAAACAGCTCAGGAAATTTTGCCAAATTTTTTACCAGGAACTGCAGGTGTGTGGGTGCAAACGTATCTCCATTTCATTCAACTGTGATGCAATGTTCTTAACAAAATTGTAGATATATGCAAGCTCCACTGCAAAATTTCAATGTGATCCAGTTATTCATTTTTTCATCAATATAAATTGTTTTTGTTGCTAAATGGCAATGATGGTCATGCACTTGAAGAAAAAGTGGACATCTCTGTTGATCACAGGTAAGAGCATGCTTTTTGATCATGCTATGATCAGTTTGAAAACAACATCTGATGAACAAGTGACACTAAAACAGTGTGACAGATGATTTCAAAAAGTTTTATATATTTCAGAAATCCCCACAAAATGGCATCAGGTTGTGCTGAACTGGTTGCACAAAATTGGAAATTAATGATTTATTAGACACTGAACTGTCATATTTCAACACACCATAAAATGCGATCAATAAGGCTGCGGGGAATGAATTCCTGAGATGAAAATACTAGACTTTGAGATGTCGTCTTCATTCGAGAACTATAAGTTGTGAGATAAAATGTATGTTCGTAGAATTATGTGACCCTCATTGAAACTCTCAATGAAAATAGCTTCTCATTCAGAAGTGTGAAAGCTAGAATTTTGCAAATTAATATGTAGGAGAGATCTCTGCCATGTCACATGCTGTTCTGGCGCTGCCCTCACTTGCGAACCGCATATTTGTTAATGTGCTTAAAAATAAGCGAGGCCCAGTTTTGCATTAAACCAAGTTTTGTTTCCAGAAGTGACTGTTACCCGTGTGAGACATCTCAGCAAAAACTGCAGAGAGGGTTGCTATTGCGAAACAAACAAGAACACGTTGGTTTTGTTGCTGAAAGTAAGTAAACGTTTCGTGTGATTTGTTGTGTAACAGCATTTAGCAATGTACCGTGCTTTTGTTTGTGACTTGTTTCAATCAATTGCAATGTAGACGAACCCCAAAGAACCTCTGACAAGGCTTGGCATTTTGCTTTTGGTTGGTATTGTGAGTTGTGGTCAAGTAACGAAATAGTGTAGCTCACTTGTATTAACTGACACTGTTCATGTATTGGGAGAGGCACTGAAACATTTTTTATTTTTATGGGGAAGTACTTCTTGTGAAGGATCTTTTGAATGACAAATCGTTAGATTTTAGATTTGTAGTAACATATTTTTGCATTTAGTAACTATTTGGGACAAAGGTGAGGGATGAGACAAAGGATACCCAAGTATCGTCGGTTCTAATCTGACAAGAAAAGTGTGCAACATGCAGGCTTTTCCTTGCATGTGTAGCGATTTCCTGTAGTAGACACATTGCCCTCTCCTCCACCAATGTTCATGAAGCAACCCTAATCCAGTATCCAGGGTGCTTCCTGTTAACGCAATAATTCTGTGCATGTAGGGCAAACGGTTGTCCAACTTTATGATCTGGGTTAGGATTTTTAATTTCCCGCTTTTTATGAAAAAGGGAAACCGGGAAAAATCTAAACTCAGTCCTAGGATCCCGGGAAAAAAACTATAAAATTAACATAATGTGCAAGTGACAATATAAGCGAAATCAAACGGGCAAAAATGCATGCAAGTTTTTTATTCATTATTTTGTAATAGCTTCGCAGGAAACTGAGGGCATTGACTGATTGGTTACTCAGCCGCGAACGAATTTTAATGGCATGACAAGCCCATAGCGGAGAAAGCTCGTTCCGCCTCAACCGAGGTTGTTGGAATGGTCAGTAAAGCAGTGTACAGTTGCTCAAGCTTGCTCGGTCTTTTTCCAGTAGCTTCCAGCAAGCTCATCTTCTGCTTAATGATTGCCCGAAGCCGGTTTGTGCTGTCGCATGATGATATGTCGAATTTGTTTTGTGTATAATGATTAATATGAACCTGCAGCCTTTCCAAAAGGCTATCGCTTTTTTGACTGTTGTCAGGCGATTCCATTGTCTCCGCTTCATCGTGACTTTCTGCTGCAGATCTTGTCATTGTCCGTAAACAAGCGGCTGATCAAAGCCGAAGCTGTCTTCAGAAAACCTTGTTTTGCGTTATTGCTCAACTGGACGACATCAGTATCATCATGTTCTACCAACACCTTAGGATTGGGAAGATATCGCAGCAGCAGGTTGACCACATCGTGTTGTCGTCGCTGTTGTATGCGATTTTTGATGGCGCAAAGCAAATCGTTACTTGGTCGACCTCCTCTTCATGTTATTTAATGAAAAAACTGAAGATACGTCGGGCAGTCAACAATATTGCGTCTCGACGACACAAAGCCTCGACTGCAAGTTTTACTGGTTCAAGAACACATTTTAAATCATCCAGCAATGCAAATTCGGTTTCTGATATATCAACTGCAGTAGACAAATCCAGTAAAGCTTTTATGATGCACCTTTAAGGAGCAGAAACGTATCAATCATTTCAAACAGAGCTCCAGTGAGTTATGCATTCAAGGAGGAGGGACAACTCGTTTTTTGTCTGCAACCACGTACTTTTGCAGGACTTCGTTTTTCACTGTACTTTTTCTGAAGTTTCAGAACTTTTCGTTCCTTTTTCAAAACATCCTCTATTCTATGATTGCAAGTAGGTATTTCATTTGTGGTTAGGATTGCTGTCGTAAGGCTTTCGGCAAATATTTCTTCATCTTCGTCATTGAAATCTTCAATGGAAGCGTTAGCAACGCTTGTCTCATACAGAATATCACAAACAGCCAGATGCAGACCATGTGTATGACAGAGCTGATGGTCAAGTTGGGATTTTTTTCCAACCTTTTCATCACTGAGGCGCCATCAGACACAATACTGACGATATATGTCTGCATATTGGTGATCCCAAATTCAGCACGGCTCTTCTCCAGCAATTCTAAAATTTTCTCAGCATCGCATGATCCAAGCATTCTCATTAGACCCAGATTAATATGGTCGTTGCGATAACTGAAACGAGTATTGCATTTAGGTTCTGGTTCGATCTTGCTTTGCATTTCCTTCTGACTGCTCTTGTGTTGACTATGAACTAATTCCATAATACTTCGTTCTGCAAGAGGAAGTCGAAAACCGTTGGCACCAAGCGACTCACTGATGAAGTTACTCTTGCATACAGCATGGATAGAAAATCCGTCTACAGCTGCAAGTTCAGAAACAATGCGCTCTGCATACTGTCGTTTTTGACGGTTACAAACGACATCATAGATTTCTGTTGCACTTTTGCTTTCTTGGATCAAGGTTGTTCCTCACTCCCAAGGCTACGGCTGCTGTGCTGACTCTTCAGGTGTCGCGAAAAAACACCAGTTGATCCACCCTTGCTGCTTATCTTTTTGGAACAATGACGAAAGGTAGCTTGGTCGTCATTTTGTGCGAAATATTTCCAAACTTTAAGAGTGGTTACTACGTTCCATTTTGTGGCAAACTTGATACCAGTGCTTGTTATGATTACAACACACGTGCAGTCGGCTCGACATCTAACTACTAAACCAGTTTAAATTAGTTGTTCACCATGGAGTAGATTGATGGACATGTTTGAGAGAAATATGATTATGCCGTCACAACAGGGCCCACAACACAACAGTCTGGGCCAGCGGTCGGGAACCTGTGGCTCGCGAGCCAGATGTGGCTCTTTTGATGACGGTATCTGGCTCGCTTCATATTTTCTTAATACGATTGTTACGAATGAAACTTTTTCTGCAATTTTACATCTACCAGACTAAATAGCCATCAGCAACACAAGTCGCATTAACAGTAAGAAGCATGTTATTAAAGAGAAAATCCAGACATTTACCATCGTTGAAATTGCCGGTTTTGGTTAAAAATACACGTACGTTAGTTAGTTGCATTAAGTGTTGAAAAATATTGTGGCTCTCACGCAAAGAAAGTCAAAAATATGTAGGTTTCATGGCTCCCATAGCCAAAAAGGTTACCGACCCTTGGTCTGGGTTGTCTCTACCACTGCATCACTGGATTCGTAGCAACTACGAATTTCAACGCTAAGTGTTTCGTCTACACCAGTGGTTCTCAACCGCCGGTCCGTGTATATTTTTTGCCGGTTCACAAAACAACCTCGTTTTTTTATGACTTACCTTTTTATGTTGAATAAATCCTGCACAACGAAATGTGGTTTGTAATTGAATAGAAGGGATATTCCCACGTGGAACAGAACTCTTGTGCAGTGTCAGAACTGTTTTGTAGGCTACTTGAGAAAGCACCAATGGCAGTTGTTGGTAGTAAGTGTGTTTTTTAGGATTACCGTTGCTGACCGATAGGAGATTTTCAGAGACGATTATCTGAAATGTTCACCTTAAACGTTATGGTACGCCACTTGCAACAGCTGTGTGTTATATATATTGCGGAAAATTGAAATAGCAGTGAACAAAGCAACAGGGAACTTCGCAGTTTTTTGACAAGGACAGATGTCAGTTTTCCAAAAGGGACAATTCTCAAAGTGGACGTGAAGCAAGTGCCAGTACTTCAAATTCACAACAAACGGTTTGTGCAGATTTGTTTGCAGAAGCAGGAGAAAGCGAAAAGGAAATTGTCAGTCAATATGATAAAAACACTTGCAGCTTGGTTTTGCTGTATCTCCATCTAGTAAATAGATGCCGCGGCCCTTGTGATTAGTATGATCCCAAATTTATCAAACAACGTAATGAAACTTTCCTAACATGCTCTCAGTCGTCACTTGAGCAAGCCACTGGCTTATTTTCAAAGACTATTCAGCACGACAATTAGTCGAAAAAAAGCAAATAAAACCGATAAAAACTACTGAAAAGTCTCTTCTTTAAATGCACCGCATCTATGTTCTATTGAAATATCTAAAACAAAAAATCATTAACCAATGGAGGAATGTCAGTAAAACTGTGCATCCTATTTGTACCTAAAGCTTTGATTCCTCAAGCGGCTCAAAAACGTGAGCGTATACCACTTTCTAACGACACAGTTCAGAGAAGTATTCAAGATGGAGAAGGTTTAAGAGGCTAATTCAACTTGACGAGTCAACTGGCGTGAGTACTTGTGCCATTCTTCTTTGTTTCGGCCTTTATATGCGAAAAGAAATGTGAGGAAGACTTCTATGTTGCATTAACTTACGAGGACTTGCCATCGGGTCAGAGATAATTAGGTTTCTTCACGAATGCTTCAATGCGAAAGGTAGACTGGGGAAACTGGGTCAGAGTGTGTATAGATGGAATTGCAAGCATGACTTGCTATCGCCTTAGTGTAGTTCCAAAAATTAAAAAGCAGCGCCCAAAGAAATGTTGTTTACTCTTTGCATAATCCATCCGGAGCATTTAGCTACAACGAAACCACCTGTTGATTTTAAACGCGTGCTAGATACGCTAGTGAAAACTTTTTATGAAGTTAGAAGTGGAGTCTTTAACTCCAGTTGAAAGATAACACTGTGCAAAAATATATGGTCTCGTAATTTGAGCATTTCTCCATATGGAGGTAAGATGACTGACAAGAGGACGAGCTCTTTCGTGTCTTGTTGAAGTAAAGTGAAAAAAAGAAAGTTGTTAAGGAAAAGGAACCCTCCGTTAAATGAAATGTGGATAAGTAAGCTTGCGATGTTAAGGATATATATTGCCATTTGAAGAAGCTTAGATCTCTACAGGGGTATTGCACAATTATCTTTGCATTGAGAAACGACAGACGTATTCAAACAGAAACTGGCACTTTGAGATACCTTTGCGCAGATGAGAGATGCAGAGATGTTTCCGTCTTTAAATAATTGCTGATGTTAATGCTAAAGAGTTATTAGACATCCTAAGTCAGCCTTTGAAGGAGTTAGCTGACAATTTTGACTATTTTTTCCTGGACATTATGATCCTCGAAATGGAAACCTTTGAATGAACAATCCTTTCAATGAAGTAGTAAAAACATGAGAACTTAATCTCTGTGAAAAATAGTCTGCTCGAAATGTGCTGTGATACTACTTAGCTGCTCAGAGACAAAAATGAATGACTATCCCAATGCTGGATATCTGTTGAAATTGGAAACGAATG
>Ga0210059_1016667_pt1 | contig 10574 bp, 6 predicted proteins | sample Ectturendosymbi2_FD_188042 | JGI IMG/M metagenome (GOLD analysis project Ga0210059, IMG submission 188042) | Ecteinascidia turbinata endosymbiont from Florida, USA - Sample 2 (SPAdes) (version 2) | ecosystem: Host-associated > Tunicates > Ascidians > Unclassified | place: Key West, Florida... | reverse complement strand
TAATGGTTGGAAAGCACAATTCAGTTTATACCAAATTGAAACAAGCCAATCCTAATTTGTAGTTGGTGAAATGCATATGCCATTCACTTCAGTAATGTGCAAGTAAGGCTGTAGAATCTTTACCCCGATGTTTGGAATTTCTTGTTGGGAGGACTTATTCTTGGTTTCCGCATGTTAGACATTCAATACAGAATGTTCATTTTGGTGCAGTGGAATACTAATGAGGATATTACGGAAGAACTATGGCCAAAAGTTTATCAGTACAAAGATGCGAGTGGCGAGTGAGCATTTGAAGAGCTAGCAATATTTGCTCTAGCAATGTTGTCGTTGCCTCTGAGAAATGCTGATTTTGAGCATGCTTTCTTTCAAGTGAACATTATTAAATCAAGGCTACGAAATCGTATGGCCCACAAAACACTTGCTAGAATATTGCATGTGCAATATGGTTTGAGACGGCACAATATTTGCTGTACAGATGTCGTGCCTACACACTGCATGCTGGTGTGGTTCAATGAAAACATGTATCAGGACAATGCAGATGCTGAAGAGGAGAATGACATTATTTCGTGTATTCGTTCTGAGTGAATTGTATTTATGGAATGATATGCAGTGTTTGAACTTGCTATGTTGTAATTTTGTAACAGCCAATTTGACTGTTGTTTTTACTTCCTGTGTTTGGGCTTGTTTTTACTAATTTTGTGCTTGCTTTTCAGATTTACTTGCTTGTTTTTGTAAAATAACCTGGCAACACTGGTCCGTAGATTGGAACTTTTAACCTGTTTTAGAGATTTAGGGATTTTTGAAAAAGTATGAGAATGTATAAAATGAACAATTTCCATTTACTTTGAAAATCATATTGGGTTCTATTTTTAATATTCATCATTGGCACTCCGATTTTATGCTGCACCACCACAGATTTAGGGATTTTTGGAGTTGCATTTGTGAGAGCCCTGCACTGTATTTACAGTATACAAAATACGGTGTGTACGGTGTGTGGGCAGTAACACAAGGCATGTGACAAACAACAGTGGTTCTGTAAACAAAACCGACTTTGAAGAAGTAACACTAGTGTGACGAAATCACCTACTGTGTACATTGTTGAGTGTAGGCTTACTTCACTGTAGTTTTAGTTGCAGGTTTTGATGATGTTGCTGTGAGAAGTAGGCATACCATATTTTTGTGATTGAAAACCAGGACGCTTCAAAAGAATGAGCCTTATCAGATAATTGTGGTTCATATTAGTCATTTTGGATGCCTGTAGTTGAGGCACCGAGAAAAACTAAAATAGTAGATTTTACTAAGAAACAAAGCAATATTTAAGAGTTTGTAAATTTACATATTCGGCCAATCATACTTTTATGTAGAGGTAGACTAGAGGTTCTCCGACCTGGGGTGCATGTACCCCCATGGGTACATTTGCCTACCTGAAGGGGTACAGTTAAGGTTAGCAATAAAAGAAAATATATTTACATAAAATTTGTTTTGAAATATTTATACATATATCAATGAATATTATTTTCAAACATCATTATATGCTTATTGCTAATTATATCTATGAATAATGATGATAAAATATTGACATACAAGATTTTAGGGGTACATGTTCACCTGTCGAAATGCTGAAAGGGTACAGACTTGTCTGCTGAAATTCTGAAGGGGTACATGCTCATCTGTTGGAATGCTGAAGGGGTACATGATAAACAAAAGGTTGGGCACCCCTGAGGTAAACAAATACTTTCTTCAAGAAGTCTTTGTTCGATTTATTGTCTCGTAAAAATCACACGAGGAAAGTCAGTATTAATTTTACTGGTGATAAGGGCTTTCACATTCTGCTTCTGGTATCAGATGGCATGTTATTCAATATATAAGAAATTCTGTCAATGGGAACTGATGCACCAAGTGCAGGACCAGTAGCATAACAAGGGAAGAGCCCTGGAGGTTCCGGGCCCAGGGCAGAACCTTCTGGGGGGCGGCAGTTTGTTGAATGAAAATTAATTTTTGAAAGTAGTTTGATAGTTCCAGCTCTTATTATTTTTACAGTAAATTAATATTTGAAAGTTCTAACTCTTCAGTTTTTGTTTTGGGAAATGTGGCTGTGGAGGGAGCAGATTGATTGAACGTTTACTCAAAAGTATCGGTCGGAATCCAGTTTGTTAAAGCGCCCCAATGTTTGTTTTGAAATTAGGGCTTTTTTAACATACTTGGGTCAATTTTCCTCCAATCTCTCCACCTGCTTCTCCATCCAAAAATCACTTCCCTCACCCCAGTCAAAATCCTTTGAAAAAGCAAAGAGATGACATTTGACTGCAGTCTAGCAAACGTCACTAATCTGGTCGTTCGAGGTTTTTATTGCCCCTCCCCTAAAATTTTAATACAAAAGGCTGTGCATGAATTCAAGGTGAATAGTCAAAGCAAGCTTAATCTATTTTCTCCTATCGTTCCATCCTCAGCTATACTTCAAACAAATAGGCGTTGGCACGCAACAAATATTTCTTGGCATACGTCATGCTATTTTTGATGTTCAGTGTGAAATTTTCAATTAGTGCCACAAGCTGCAGTCTGGTTATAAGGTGGGCTTATCAATTTAAATTTTGGCAGTTGAAATGAAGAACCCGGGAAAGTTAGCTTTGCTTAGTTTCAATAGAACTGCTGCTTTCTGTAGAATGTAACGGTGTTGTAAAATGATGTGCTTGAAGCGAGATAGCAGAGTTGTCATTTTAGCTGATTTGATAAAATCTGGAAAATGCTTAGCTTGCTGAAAACCATTGACACCTTGGAAAAAGACTTGGCTTGCTAAACGCAATGGCTTTCAAAATGTTAATTATTAAGTAACGTTATTTTTTCTGCTCGGTCTTTTGCGTTTTTCATTTTTTACAGTGCTTTTCTCCTGAATGACCAATAAGAACCTGCAGCAAGATCACTGCAGTTCTATTGCTATACACTGATGATGATAACAGAAGTTGTGGAAACGTTTGCAATATATCATTTATATGTAACGTTACGTTTTTAAAGGTGTTTTAGGGACCCGATTCGGGTCCATAGAATTGAAAATCGTGTCCCTAGAATCAGAGAAAATTATCAATGGGTCATTAGAATCAGAGAAAATTATCAACGGGTGCCTGGAATTAGAGAAAATCGGGTCCGTTCAGGTCCATACTGGGTACCTAACAATTTCCTTAAACAATTACATTTGTTTATCTCTTAAAAGCTGTCAAATTATCAATGGTTGCTTTGCATGGAATGTCAGATGATTATGATGAATAGGCGAGGTTACTGTCTGCACTGCACATATTTACTGCACTGCATGGTTTTCGACGTTAATGAAGCAACAAATCAACTCAGCTAGAACTTTTTGTAGTTGTCCAGATTTAATGTGGAAGTACCAATAAAAATGAGTCGGCACAGGAAATGCATGGGTCTGTTTTGAACTCATCAAATGCCTTAAAACAAGCCCTTGTATTCCTTAGATGTTCACCACATGCTTTTCTTGCACCAACTATGCATTCCTAATGTTATATGCGAAAAAACAAAATTCCTGTTTGCCCACACAAACACCACTACACTGCTCACATTTGTTCCTAAAGCTTTGGATTTTCATGTGCTTGCTCCTGCAACTATCTTCTAATAGCTTGCCAACTTCTACAAATGTACCTTTTTCCTTTCCCCATTATTTTAGATTGATGAGAGAGTCCTCGTGCACGTTTGGCCTTAGAAAGCGAACAAAGGTTTGGTGCTCGTGTGACATTATACAGATCTATGTGAATGGTATGCCTATCTACCAATAAGCCAACATGCTGTAAGTTTAAGTGAATTACATGAGGAATTATCATAATTTTTGCTTAAAAAGAGCTGGAAACAAATAATTTTGACATTCCACTCTTGTTATCAATGAAAATCATTAATTTTTTCATGGTTTTTACATCATTTGCACCATCCACTTACTGGAGCTCTCACCCGCATACTGAGCCGGAACATGGGTTTTAGGGGCATGTAACTAGGGTTATGACAAATGAAGTCGGATAGTGAATGAATCCTATGATAGAGGATGGTTTTTGTAAAGTGTTGTTAGAAATGGAAAATGTTATTTATTGAGAAATAGCTAATTCAATGAAATTTTGGTGTTTTCATCTGCATATTGGCGGACTGACCCTACCACTTCAAACTTTAATTACAGCAGGCCTACAACCTATTCCTATACTTTCCAAAGATGTATATTTGCAGTGTCTATTTTGCCTCCTGAGGTAAAAACTAGACCTCGACCGATTTTTTTTTGGGCTGATACCGATGTTTTTGAATTTTCATTGCCGATGTCCGATACCGATATTTTTTATTACTCAAGTAGTATCTCTTTTACCTCATAAGGCAAAATGACCACTCCTGGAGTTATTTTGCCTTCAGCCAAACATTTTTAAACTACCGCTGAAAGACATTATAGTGCATATTTTTCTTCAGGCCACATAAACAAAGAAAATTTCACAAGTTACAATTATTTTATGAAGCAAGATATACACTCCGGTTATGTCTTGTGAGGCATAATATACATTCTTGGAGCTATTTTGCCACCAGCTGAACATGATTGGCTGAAATGGTCACATGACAAGTTTGGACAACGCTCAGTTGACTGTGACATCTGTAAATGGGTCAGTCTGATAGACAAGCAACGTTATACTTTCAGTACAAGTTGTTAGCAGCTTCTTCCTTGCATTGTGTGAACTGTAGGCTAAACCTAAACCCTTGTTTCTTTACGTATTGTGCTTGTCACGTGACCATTTCAACCAGCTGTGTTTGACCAAAAGGTTGGTTTAATCCATTGTGCCTACTGCTAACTCTAAATGAAAAAATGCACAAACAGCAAACATGTGTTGCGTATAAGTGGGTTTACTCCTTGTCTAGACATCTGTGCCTATGCTCAGATGCCATAAGTAAAAAAATACGCGAAGCATTAAAACCATCACTTCACTGTGATGAAGAACCCCCAACATCGAATTCTGCGCAAACCTGGGTCGTGCTCACTGTGACGTAGGCACTTTTTTGATGCACGCTGAACGCAAGACTGTCTAGCCTAGAGCGACTTTGTTAAAACAGCCAATCAACACAACAGCACGTAACCTAGTTTGTTCGCAGACAATCATGTGTTTACCGTGCCAAAACCTACATCATAGAGCGTTTTTTCGGGACTGTTGCACTATGGTCTATATGCGTGAAGGATCTGGATGCTAGGAACAGGACAGAGCATTTGTGTTAATCAATCAGGGTCAGAGACGAAATAGCAACTTGGGTTTCCGAACGCTTGATGCAGAGCAACACCGCAACACTTTTATGAGCAAATATTGCCGATATTTATCGGCAGAATTTTGCCGATACGATACATCGGCAACATCGTCATATCGGCTGATATATATCGGTGTGCTGATACATCGGTCAAGCTCTAGTAAAAACTGTTCTGAAGTTATTTTGTCAGTAGCTCCACATATTTGTTTGAAGTGATCATATGACAAGTTCAAAACACATGGCAAGTTTGCAATGCATGACCTACACAGCTGATGGTTATGTCAAATTGAAGCACAGGCTAACTTTTTGTGACTTTTTGTCTATGTTGTGTAAGGAATAAGCTGAGCCATAACTCTAAATCTCAACATTTTGAGTCCCTCCATGTCGTGCTTGACATGTGACCACTACAACCATTTGTGTTCTATCAAAGGCAAAATAGCCATGGAAATACACATTACCTTTTTGATGTGAGTTACCTGGAAGTTTTTGGAGTCCTAACAGAAGTCGGAGTTCATCTTTCAAATTTTGCGTATCAGGAGTCTCAAAGCGAGAAACAGGAGTGGAGTCGTAGTCTGAAAAATGTGACTCTACTCAGCTCTGAATGCAAACCAGGCACAAATCTTCGAGTCTATTGATACTTTGATCGACTTGCTGGGGTTTTTGATTCAAAAGTTATGATCTAAAATAAACAAAGTAATTAATCTAATAATTAGATAATCATTTTGTTTATTTTAGATCATAAGTTTTCAACCAGAAATGCTAAAAAGTTGATCAAGGTTTCAAAAGGTGTAGATTTTACCCTAGTTTCCTGTGAAATCTTCAGCGCAATTATTCTTTCTGATGCAGCTATGTCCAACCCAAATGACTTACCGAGCCAAAAATTATGTCACTATCTTAACCAGGGCTACAAGTTGAATGGCTTACTTTGATTGTAGCGAACAAAATTTAGAATAAGGTAATGTGCTTCGAATCCTAACTACAATAGCATCAGACATGATAAAGTGGCACTGAGGACTGCCTGCATCAAAAATCTCAAATTGAAGATTATCAAAATAAGAAGAGGTTGTCAGCATGTCAGAAACATTCACTGCAGCTAAGACCTTCAACTGGGCTGCATGTGGTCCAAGGGGCTGCGGGTTATACAAAGCTGGTCTAGCCTTTGGGGCAAGGTTAGGAGCAAAAATGGCCAAAAACTTACCTTACTTTTGAAGTCACTCACAAAAAGAAATCTGAAACGCAAAACAAAAAAATTTGCCATCCAGCTGTTCCAGCTGTTTTCACGCAACTGCTTGATTTAGACTATCTGCGAAGGTGCTAAATTAAATTTTGTTTTTTGTTCAACACACTAACCAGAAATGCTAGATGACCAATCCAAAGACCAATAGCTTAATTTCCACTATAAGTTGAGCCAAAAGGTTCTTGGTGTTGGCACTCAGGGCCTAGTAGTGTGATGAACCTACACTCATTATGATGCCACCCACAAAACAATCTAAAACTTCCCAACATTTTAATCTGAACCAGGGGTGGGCAAACATTTTCTACAGATTTTCTGCAGCCGCATGCGGCCCGCAGGCCGTAGTTAGCCCACCTCTGATCTAAACCAGAAGACTTCCTGCATCTTTTAAGACGGTTTGAACAGCTCCCCAGATTGATTGGTGGCTCACATTAGATTTCAAGGTAATCTATTGGCACGTGAAGTGTTACGGAAATTAACTTCCCACAAAGGTATTTGGGGCGAGAAGGATGTTTTCTTTCCAATTCTAGGATCTATCAAGTTAATTCCAAGCATAAGGTGACCTCGAGTTGTGGTCCCCATCTAAGTTTAACTGACAAATACTTATTGTATCATGTCACTTCGATAATGCAATTACACGGCAAAGCTATTTAGTGAGGGTCTCTGCTCGTGGCTCCCAGAGAACTACTCTGTGGGCCCCATTTGAAAAACCCTGCCTTAACACATTAGGTGTGGGTGCATCAATGTATCGTACTTAGAAATCACGCAGTTGAGCTGCTATTTTTGTGCCACTTTGCAACACCATTACTTGCCAGACGATTGTGTCAGAGAGATGTTTAAACCCACGAAACACCTGGCAAGTCTTCTAGTTTACAATAAAACATTTTTAAGTTTTGGGTTTCATTTTTTGTGGGTGACATCAAAAGTGGGGTATGTTTAGGCCTTTATGGCTGGGGTCATTGGGGCCTAGGAAGTTGTCTACAGAAGGTTGTTTCAGGAAAAATGTTTCATTCATGTGATTTTTTAAAATTGCTAATTTTGCACTGCATGATTATATTAGCTTTTGCTGGTGATGTGTAGGTGGTGTTTGAATGGGTTGGTTTCAACAGATTGGATGCAGAGAAGCCAGCAAAATTAGTCAAAACATACTGATTTTTCAGACCTCAAAAAGATAATAAGTAGAATTTACTCTAGCATTTTGACTATTCTCCAAATTTTGTTACAAGTCCCTAAAATTTTCTTCCTTTTCATTTTGTTTAATTCCAAAAAAAGAACAAACAAAGTTTACGGTTGGCTGTAAAAATGTCCTGCCTATTTTACTTCATAGAAGTTTTACAGAAAATAAACGAGTGCATTTTTTGGTGTCAATTTTTTGTTGGTGTTTTTTTAAATACACCAACGTGTTTTCTTTTGCTTTGGCTTCAATTATATCAATCTTGCATCTGATGCAGAAAAATAAAGAAATTGTTAAAAAACAAGAGTTCATACATTTGTATTTGTACTTGTGAAGAACAAAAAATAAGAGCAGAACAAGGCCCGGTGCCTCAAAATCTAGGTGTTTATGATGCTAATCAGCTCAATATTGCATCACCTATTAATATTCATGATAATGGTTCTTCACTGAAAAGTAGACTTGGAAATGCATTGAAAATATCAACAAAGTGCGGGAAAAGGTTGCATGTAGACATATGAAACAAATTTATAATTATGGTGAAGGGCTTGTGCCCCTTTTGGAAACCATTGAAATTGCTGAGTTGAGGTTCACCTGCCAATTGAAGAGCCACAGGTATCGATGTATTGCGTGACTCCTAACATAGGTTGATAAAAACTTGGGTTTTCCTTTTCTTTGTCTTTTTTTTCGAAAAAAACAAAAACCCTAGATTCTGAATTGTTTTCACTGCATCATGCAATATAACCATTTTCTGAATTGCAAATTATTAACTTGGTACACCTATTCTGGCATTTAAAATGAAGTGCAAAGAATTGTATTTCATGTTTACTTTCGTAAGGTGTTGTTATTCAGTTTCACTCCATCAAAGCGCGCAGCAAACAGAGAAAAGCCACTCACACACAACTTATGTTTTTTCTTGCTAAATTTATATGCATGTCCTGCTAGTTCAGCATAGGTAGAGCATATTTTTCCACACAATGGTTTGGAATGGTCTAAATCAGAAACAGGTTGTGTGCAGAAAGAGCACAAGAAATTGCAGTTTTTCAGAGGTGAGAAAGATAATAGCTTGAATTTACTCAAGCTAATCAATTTATTCTCAATTTGTTTCAACTTCCTCAAATTTTGTTGCATGTAATTTTCTTTGATTAAAAATACATCTTACAGTTGACTGCACAAGCCATAGGTTTTCAATCAGAAATGCTAGAAATCTGATCTTAAACACAAAAAGCTCTGATTATAGCCTAGTTTTTATTGAAATTTTAGCAAAATATTTCCCTCTGGCGATTGGGGTCAGGGTTGGTAACCTGGGCCAAAAAAGCCCCCAGTTATGATGTTGCGATCGGAAATCCCCAAGTGGCATGTGCGCAGAGCTTCACACCATGGCAACAAGCAACAATAAAGATCATGCTCACAATCTCTCTTACTATTGCTTGCTCGCGCTACATATCTAATGGTGTTATTCTAAATGCACATCCTGTTCGTGGTGAATCACACAGTCAACACAACACCACCGAAGAGGTTGCAACAACATCCCCTCGTTTTTACATCGAACCACGCCAATCGCATGTTCCTTGTGTGAAGGCTGAACTTGGCAAGGCCTCCACATCCTGGTCACAGCACCATTTTGTTGACGTGTCTCTCACATATGTAATGGTGTTATTATTCACGCACATCTTGTTCATGGTGAATCACACAATCAACGCAACACCACCGGAGAGGTTGCAACAATGACATCACCCACAAAAACCCGAAGTTCAAAATATTTCGTTTTTTTAGTGCAGACTCAAAAGACTTGCCGCATGTATCAATGTTTTGAACAGCTTTGTAATGCGTCTGTCTGGCGAATTACAAGTGTCTAACTCGGATGTTGAAGGTTAAACCTTGTGTCACCAAAGATGTTGAGATGTTTTCTGTTTTCTTCTTATGGAGGAGAAAAATGTGTGATCATACATTTGTTTTTCAACTTCATCAGAAAGCCCACCTCGTCGTGTCTTGATCCCGGAACCACCACAGCGTCGGGTTCTTATTCCCCAAATTCCTGATGTTGCTGGTAAGCTTTATATGTTGTACTAACTGTTTGTGTAATGCTTCTTATCTATATTTTTTACCACCCTTTCTTTCACTGATGCCTCTTCGTCTGACATGTGTGCTGCTGGTGTATAAATGTATTATACTTTCAAATCACGCATTGAGCCCCTTGCTTTTTGATAGTTTGTAACTCCAAAACTTGCCAGCCAATTGAGTATCAGAGCCGTTCAAACCATATAAAGATTCAGGAAGTTTTCTTGTGTAGATTTTGAAAAAAAATTTAGATTTTTATTTTATTGTGAGTGATGTCATAATGGGGGTGGTTCTGCACATTTTTTGTCTGAGGTCACTGTGCCCTGAGTTCCAAAAGCCAACTTTTTGACTCTAAACTAGGTTATAATCCAAGTTTCTAGACAAAAGGCGCATCCAGGAAGTCTGCTTGTCTGTCATGGCAGCAGAGATACATGATGCTGATTCTTCACTGAAAGGTAGACTTGGAAATGCAATGAAAAGGTTAAGAATTTGCAGGAAAAGTTGCTTGCAGACATAGGAAAGAAATTTTAAATTTTGATGCGGGGCTTATGCACCTTTACGAAACCATTGAAATCAGTAAGTTGAAGTGTTTTTGCCAATTCAAGAGCCACAGTTAGCGATGTTGTATGTGACTCATCCTCAAAGGAACTAAGTTTTTCTTGTTTTGTCTTTTTTTTTGGAAAAAAACAAAAATCCTAGATTCTGAATTATTTTCACTGCATCATGCAATATAACCATATTCTGTATGGAAAATAATTAATTTGTTATATCTATGATGACATTTAAAATGAAGTGTAAAGAAATGTATTCCATGTTTGCTTTCGCAAGGTGTTGTTG
>Ga0210059_1016665_pt1 | contig 10576 bp, 10 predicted proteins | sample Ectturendosymbi2_FD_188042 | JGI IMG/M metagenome (GOLD analysis project Ga0210059, IMG submission 188042) | Ecteinascidia turbinata endosymbiont from Florida, USA - Sample 2 (SPAdes) (version 2) | ecosystem: Host-associated > Tunicates > Ascidians > Unclassified | place: Key West, Florida... | reverse complement strand
TACCTGGATGAACTCTCAATCCAGCTGGGATCAGCCAGGGTGGGATGCACTGTGGGAAATATTGTTGTGAATCATCTAACGTTTGAAGATGATATATGTGTGTTCAGCCCCAGTATTAGTGGGCTGCAATGTCTTCTGAATATCTGTGGTGACTATGCTGCTGAACACGAAATCACTTTTAATTGTAACAAAACAACTGGTGTTCTTTTTTGCCCAAAAAATTATAAACAACCTGCCCCATCAAATGTTTTTCTAAATGGTGTACGTGTACAATTTTTAGACCAAGTGAAATATCTTGGTGTGTGGATAAATGCATCATTAAAGGATGATGATGATGACATTCAGAGACAAGAGAAATCACTATACTGTGCAGCAAACAAACTCGGAGGCACTTTTGATCAGTGCTCTATTGCAGTAAAAAACACTTTATTTCATGCCTATTGCATGCCAACGTATGCTTGCCAATTGTGGAGCAAGTACACGCAGACTAGCATGAAGCGCTTACGTACTGCATATAACAATGCCTATCGAATTATGCATTACATACCCGGAAATGTGAGTGTTCGCCCACACCAGGTTAGCCATTGTGTCACGGCCTTTGATGCCGTGCTAAGAAACAACTCGTATCGATTTTTTATACGATGCACATCTTCATCCAACTTTTTTATTCGATCGCTTCAAATGTCTGATGCTTTTTACAAATCTTCATTTTTCCTCAATTGTTCAACACTCCTGTATGGAGAACAAATGCAGTAGTTGTCCGTGAATTGTTTCGGAGTTTGCGTCTCATCAGTATTGCTTTTGTGTAGCAAAAATATGTGGACACTGTGCACACACCAAGCATAAAAAGTAAGAAATGCTGGGAAAGTACCCTGCTCCTCTCAAGGCTGGAAACGTACTAACACCGGTTGTGTAATGCCCTACTGTATGGTTTATCCATTTTCTGTGTTTTTGCGAATGACGATACAGCTGTGGAGAGGATAAACAGCTCTGCTCCTCCCAGTGATGGTCATGTGCAAACACCGTTTCTGTAATGTGCGCTGATGTACAGCTGACCAGTTTTTGTGCCCTTGTGTTTGTGATATGGACCACGAGTCCGCAATAAAATATCATTATCATTATCATAAATATAACTTTATAGGGTTTGTTTGTGTGGAAAATATACGGAGGCGAGTATGGAGCGCTTACGTGCTGCATGTAACAATGCCTATCGAATTATGCATTACATACCCAGAAATGTTGGTGTTCGCCCGCACCAGGTTAGCCATTGTGTCAGGACCTTTGATGCCGTGCTGAGAAACAACTTGTACCGACTTTTTATACGATGCACATCTTCATCCAACTTTTTTATTCGATCGCTTCAAATTTCTGATGCTTTTTGCAAATCTTCATTTTTCCTCAATTGTTCAACGCTCTTGTATGGAGGCCAAATGCAGTAGTTGTCTGTGAATTGTTTCGGTATTTGCGTCTTAACAGTATTGCTTTTGTGTAGTAAAAATATGTGGACACACCAAGCATAAAAAAGAAAAGTGAGAAGTGCTTGGAAAGTGTTTTGCTTCTCTCAAGGCTGGACACGTTCTAACACCGGTTGTGTAATGCTCTACTCTACTGGATGGTTATCCATTTTCTGAGCTCTTGCGAATGACGATACAGCTGTGAAGAGGATAAACAGCTTTGCCCCCCCAATGTTGGTCATGTGGAAACACCGTTTCTGTAATGTGCGATGATGTATAACTAACCACTTTTTGTGCTCTTGTGTCTGTGATATGGACCGGTTGTCCGCAATAAAATATTGTTAATATTATTATTATTAATATTGCTGTATTTTTATTTTATAGCGTCCTGTCATAGTATTGGATTTACAGCTGGAGTCATTGTGATCCCGTTATTCACAGTTCGCCTTCCTTTTGTGTCCATTCAAGGCACCGAACTTCCTAAACTAAAGTATCAGAACATTTGGCTGTTGACCGGTTAATTTTTTGTGCAACAATGATCATTTACAGAGACATCATATCCGGTATGTTTGTATGTGCTTGTTTTGAGTGTCTGTTTTATGTAATCTTCAGGTAGGCCTAGCGATGACAGCATAGATAGGATTATGATAGATAGACATGCAACTTAACTTGAAATAATTGCCTTGCAGTGTGATTCAGATTTTAATACGAAGTTTGCCTTGCCGAGGTTGGACACATTCTATCAGTATCTTTTTCCAGGCTACCCCAAAGTGACATCGCTTGCTACAAATGTTTTGTGCATGCTTCTGCTAGGGAAGACATGTCATGTGTCCTCTGTGATGAACAGCACTAAAACAAAGCTGCGCTTAAGAGGCTCACAAATACTTAATAGACATCCTGAAAGTGGTTGCTACACAGGATTTGACACCTGATATTGATGCACTAGTGTAGGTAGTGAAAGCTAAACGGTGCCAAGGTTCAGGCGTAGGCCAAAATGCCATCATCTTTAATGTGAACTGCTTTTTTGCGCCCTGAAGGATAGTTCTGCAGCAATGAGTGGTTACTATGGAAGTATTTCAAACCACTGAACACTTCCAACTGTGAGTAAATGTAATGTTAGTCAGCAGCTTAATTACAAACGCGTTTCGTTTGATGGAACCATACTGTCCGTACATTGATTGTCACAAGCTGTATGTTTTGCTTAAAAATTTATGCATTTCCAAGATAGAAGAAAAATTCAAATTTCCACTAATTTTGCACAATGTGGTGCCAGTTCGGGTGGGCTGGATTACTGCACTTAGCTGCAGACGAGTAGAAGTGTTTGAAACGGAAATTTGACCGAAACCGTTTCGCTTACTCCGAAATATTTCATTTCGGTTGATTTGTGTTTTGTTTCGGTTGATTTCAAAATCATTAATGTCATAAAATTGAATAGACTTTTCTCAACAAACGTCATGTTGTTGCAGAGTTTCGTAAAAGTTGCTCCTTGAATGTGCTAATTAGCATTTTCAGATAAGCAGGAAATTTATGCATTAAAATTATGAAAACAGTTGGAAGCTGTCATTGCTTAAAACCAAGGTGTTATGCAATGATTTCATTGGTCCGGCCCGCTAGAGATTAACACTTCGAGAGCCGGCGTACGATATGTTCGTACTTGGATTTCGGCCTAAAAAACAGCAGTTTTCGGTTGCCTTACCAACGCCCTAGCTCCTCCGCCGATTGCGCTAGAGAGCTGTTCAATGGCTTAAATGGATTGGCCAGTCTTGTAGATTACACTCGAAAAAATTTTTTGGTTGGGGGATGTGGATTTTTTGTGACTGACGTCATAAGTGAAGTAGTCGTAGAGTCATTTTGGCACATGTTGTCTAGCCTAGGGCCCAACCGCTAGGCCAAAGTGTTTTGCTGAAGTTTTCATTGGAATCTAGACTCGTGTCCGAGTCTTTTGAGCCTTTGATCGACTTTCTAACGTTTCTGGTTCAAAAGTTATGATCTAAAATAAACACATTAATTAATTATCTAATTAGCTAATTAGTCTAATATTTTTACTAACTTACATCACAACTTTTGAACCCAAAACCCCAGCAGGTCATCCAAAGTATCAAAAGACTCGGTTTGTAGCCTAGTTTCCAGTAAAAACTTCAGCGAAATACTGCCACCTAACGGTTGGCGCCCAGGACCAGGGAAAGTGGGCCAAGGTGGCCTAAAAGTACTCGACTTATGACATTACTCACAGACAACCTGAACCCCCCAAGGAAAAAATTTTTTTTCAAGTGTAATCTACTAGACTTGCCGCGTTTTTTGTTATTTTTCGAGGTCTGTAGAGCATACAGGACCGGAGAAATTCCCGCGCAAAGCCGTGTGCGTTTAGGTGTTTTTTTTGCCGAAAATCCCCAAAACCACCCGGACGTCAAAGTGTTAAATATGCTTGAAGTGGCCCCGGAACTTAAACGAGTTTGACATCCCTGCTGTAGAAGCTTGCGTTGAGTGAGATTCAGCTCTTTACAGTCACCTGGCGCTTAGCCCCATCTAACCATAATGTGGGTTCAGCGTGCCCATGCCACCTCACACTAACCATAACGTCGAATCAGTGTGACCCGTAATCACTCCCTTTGCAAAATTGAAAAGAGTGAAGATAACCTTAACACTTTCGATTGCGATTTAATTCCCGAGTTCAGTTGTTAGCTGAAACCGGACTATTTTTCGAAGCTGGTGGACTCTGAAACGTCAGTCAGGATTAATTCGGATTAACACAGAATGACGTCCGCCCGAACAAGGTCGCGACACCGTCATCGCACGCGCAAGAGTTTTCGCTCTCGCACCGACCACATCAATGCGTGCATTACTGGTGCGCTTGGCTGCGTGCCTTCTAGCCTAACATCCACCAAAGTATGCAGTAATACTTCTATTGCAAAGCGATCAGTAACATTCATAATTGTTCCAAAAAATTTAAGGTTGTGGGATACAAGGTAACTTAACAAAAATATGACACGAAGTCCACCAAAATTTTCCATAGAAAACTAAGCTGAATCAGGGTTGAATTCGAAGTAGCCTATTCATTTACCTACTACCAACTTATACTGCACAATATTTCGCTCACACAAATATATAATTCTGTGCTGGTAAAGGCTTGCTAACGTCTCTGAATAATACTAACACCGTCAGAGCCCCAGTTCAAAATGCAAAAACTTTTCATTGTTATCACTGAGGCATGTAGGAACGTTTTGGGAGAACGGTTACGTATTTGAACAAGTCAGCAATAATTCTGAAGCTCAGCTGAACTTGAAGGAATTCTAACTTGTTGGATGTCGAATACACTTTATTATTTCAAAGGCAATACGTAATTACCGCCCGAAAAACGCATTGGGTACCAAAAGCAAAAACACCAGATGGTAGAAAAGAAAACATTTTGCCAGTAGCCTTTGTTCACAGTCGGGTTAAGATCAAAATTGTATTCTGGTCGAAGCTTGAAGTGTTTCATGTAACTGAAACGAAAAATGTAGACACACGGATTGGAAAGATGTTTTTTCAATAATATTGTACACTTTTCAGTCACGTAAAATAGCCTTCCTAGTTCCTATGGCGAAATAGAACTAGGGATTCAATACAGAATCAAAGTAAATGTTGCTCAATACTGGTGGTGCACCATGCGGTGTTGTCACAAATTTAGCAACCACGGGCCTTGTTGGTCATATAACTGGCACAATAGTCAGTAAGGCATATTGTGAAGTATGCTCTTGCTTGGCCATAGCTTAGACTACGCATTGCATCTTTTTTTTTGAGATGAAACATGCACAGTTGAAACATTTCAGAAGATCTACTCACAATTGCAAATGTATGAAAATCTTCCAAGGCAGCATTTGCAACCAACAACCATTACTTATTTTTATAATTGTTGCCTGTGAAATTGAAATCCAATGCACTTTAGGCAACAAGCATTAGTAAGAAAAGTGAAATATGCTTTGCTTTGGGTTAGCCTACATGTTGCACTCTCGATTTTTCGTTTACATGAAACGTGCTAAGTCGAAATACAACATTTGAAAAGACCCACTCAGAATCGCAAGAATTATGTGAATGTAAAACATATTTTCTTGCATGATTTCCGGTAGTTTGCACATCAAATCCAGTTGGTTTTTAGCAGACAAGAATCAGTAAGAAACATCGAAGAACTTGCTGTGTCAGCACATACCTCACACAACGTTCACGAGCATCATGAAAACTAGAAACACTTGCAATGACTCGATCAAATGTGCACAGTTAAAAAATATTGCTTCTTTTTGTATTTCTTGGTCCTTGCGCTTGAATTCCAACATACATTGGCGTTATCAGTAAGGAAAATAGTTACATGAGCACTGCTATTGGCTAGCCTGTGCATCTTCACATGAAACATGCAAAGTCAAAATTCAGTGGTCGAAGGAAGCCCATAAAAATTACAACAAAATGTGTGAAGACAAAAGTTTTTTTTTACATTTTCGATTGTCATGTGTTTTGAACTTCAATTCCAACACGTTTCGAAGACAAGAAACGCGAAGTTTGCTTTGCAGTACATTAGCCTGCGTGGCTGAAACCAGAGCTGTTGCTTCTGCGTTGTCTCATGACTCGAATTTTTTTATTCAGGACCTTATTTTTTTTAGTGTGGGTCCTTCCTAAAAAGCTAAGGTATGTGATCAACATACATGTCATTATGGGTTCGGTACAACCAGATTGGTTTATACGTTTTGACGACTCTGCAATATTGAGAAAAAATTCACCAAAATGATTTGTTCTACATAAAAATAAATCAGGGAGAACCAAGCAAACGCAATATCAATGCAAGCATAACAGACCGGCATGAACAAGATCAACTATAAGAAAGATCACTTCAACGAAACAAATAAAAACTCAATGTCAAAAAATATGAATGTCCTTCGATTGTGCTGACTGCAATTGCAATCAAGCAAAAATTTCGGGGGGCCAAGAAACACTATTTTGTCTAGAAAAATGCATTTCAAAGCACAATATGACTATATTTTCTAAAAATTTGGGGGAGGTCATGGCCCCTTTCGCCCCCGCTGGCTACGCCTATGATTGCACTGATTTGAAAATGATAAAAACATGAGTAGCAATATCTAATTTGTCAAATACGATTATCAAACAAGTAAATCGCTACATTTTCAGCCCAGGTATCCACCACCAAGGCACGCGCTTGCATATATATTATGGTCTTGCGTTTGATATAAATGAAAATGAGGAAATTTCCGTATTTGTTCTGCATATTCAATATGCATTACAAATTTACTTCAGTACAACCAACAACATTTTGTGTTCATAATCTGCGCTTTGAAACCTGCATTTCGATTTCAAAGCATTCGATATGACAAGCATAAGCGCAAAGCATATCTCGGTTTTAGCTTTGAGAGGTGCCACAGTATCTGCGTAATGGTAGTTGTTAGGCAATATTGATGACATATTTCAAACTGTCCCACGCATTTTTGATGAGGTAGGCACAATTGACAAGCGTGAATGAGACTAACTTTCTAAAAGTATCACTTAGCTCAACAAAAATAGCAACATTTCAATGCCGAAAATGTATGAATGTATACTGTGATTGCAATGAGTGGTGACGAACAGAGAAACAAGTGTAGCCACAGCACTTTTTGCTGTATTTTCGCTGTGTGGTGATCTGTAGACACTTTATTTGTGCAGTCCCAATTGTTCCTCAGGATGAACAAAGCACGACGTTCTTACAACAAAGGTTGACCCAAATTTCACACCAGCCACAGCTTTAGAAACCGCCACTGTCTCGTTTTCTGCACTGGTGCTGTTAGCCATTCCAGTTAGTCTCAGTGGATAGCAATCAGTAAGAATCATTCTATTTACGCCTGTACTCTACAAAACGTTTACAAATATGATGAAAAGTAGAAAGATTTGTATAGATGCACCAAAAAAATGCAAAAATGTGTTTGAACATATGCTTTCTTGTGACTTCTGCTTGTTGCACGTAAATTCCAACTAGTTTTAGTAGAAAAGCATCAGCAGGAAATATCGACAAGCTTGTACTCTGCGCGCACATCTTGTAAACTTTCAAAAGTATTTTCAAAAGTGCAAACATTTAAAAAACAATCCAAGGAAAAGTTTGCGTATAAAAATGTTTATTGTTTGCACAACTCCTGTCTTTGCACTTGAATTCCAATGCACTTTAGGTGACAAGCATCAGCAACAAAAATTGCCATGTATGCTTTGCAATAGGCTAGCCTACATATTGCACTCTTTTTCACATGAACCATGCAAAGTCAAAATGTAGTGTTCGAAAATAACCCCCAAGAATAGTGAAAATCTGTGTGAATATAAAACATATCTTACTTGTGTAAGTAACTGGTGCTTGCTTGCACACCAACTCCAAGTAGTTTTATTAGACAAGGATCAGTAGAAAATCGCGATATGCTTGCTGTGTGTGCCCAAGCAACATGAAAAGTATAAAAATTTGAAAATGAATCAACAAAAAATGTGCAAAGTTGTTTTTGTGCTCATTAGTCCTTGCGCTTGAACTCCAACGCAATTTAGGCAGAAAATATAACAAAATCACGAAGTATACCTAGCTACGAGCTAGCTTAGGCATTGCATTCTTTGTTCACGCGAAGGATGCAAACTGGAAATACAGTATGCTATTTGAAAATAGCCTATGTTCATTATTTGAAAATATGTGTGTGAATAAAAAATCAACTTTTGCTTTTTGCTTTTCATTTCCAACACGTTTTGTATAGCAAGGATCAGTAGGAAAATCCGCAAAGTTTGGTCTATTCCAGTTTAGGTTGCGTGGCTGAAATCAAGGCTTTTGCTTACTGTTTCTGCCTGGTCTCACGACTCAGATTTTCTAATTAAGGACCCTATTATTTGTGGAACCCTTCTAAACGCCTAGGTGTGTGGTCAACAAAAAACGTCACGTAGTCAGTATAAACAAACACGTTTCGGAAATATTAAGAAGGAATTCTGCTTTAAATCATTTGCTCTGCACAAAAGTAACTCAAAGAGTCCCAAAGAAATGTGACATGGTGCAAGCACAACTGACAGGTCTGAACTAGACCAACTTGCAAAAAAGATCACTCAGATGAAATACCAAAAAGTCAGTGCCGAACGATCTGAATGTACTACGACTGTATTGAGGGGCGACGATTAGGAGATCATTTTGGCCATTGCGTTTCTTCAGTTTCTCTGTGCCGTTTAGAAACTTTATTGATGCAGCCCCATTTGTTTGATTTTCTTGTCGTTTTGGCGATGCCTCACTTTCATCGTGTGTAGATTAAATTTATGCATCGAACGCAACGTGAAACTATTCCTGTGAATGTATACAAAAATCTTTTACTGTAAAATCAATCCTAGTACTTTTTTGAAATACTTGTCCAAACGTAGCAAAGCTGATAGATATGCAGCAATCATGTAAGTATTACGCTTTCCTAACGTCGACAATCAAAGTGTTGTCTGTACCTTTTTCTAACCTTGAAAGCAGAGTTGTTTTTGCAATGTTTTCTAGTGCTGCTGGCCACCTGAAGAAGATTTCATTTGAAACACAAACCGCCGTGCATATAAAAGCCAATAACGTGTTTAGAACCACAATTTCTGTTTATTTCTTTGTCGAGTAAATGCGCACAATAGCTTACTATGAAAACTACAGGCAGATTTTGCCACTTTTCCTTATATGCTGGTGGTTGCCTGAAGCACATTCTATTTGAAAGGCAAGCAATCACGAGTAACAGATCGAACAAAAGTTTTTTATTTCAAAGTTTTCAATAATTCTCCTGCATGTGGTACTTGTTGAAACAAGGAATCACACACAGTGAACGCAATAGTACGACGTGTCTTTTCTTTTTCCATTTTTCTTGCATACCCTGCCTGGCTTTTGGGCATGCTTTCTCACCCCGTGTGCCGGGAAAAGCTCCAGATGATGACGCTTGTGTCCACCACGTAGTCTGTCTGCAAGGTCGCCTCCATTTTTCTTAAGAGGGGGGTGGTTGCAGGTCATCGTCAGAAGACTCAGCTTCAAACTGTGACCGACAGAGCTGTCCAGCGAGCTCTAGAAGGAACTTGTAGTAGGTATCAAAATTTCCCTGGATACTCTTTGCCTTATACAAGACAAAAGCTTTTTGGGCACTTATTTCCATGAAGTAGTAAAAAATCTTTTTTGTCCACTTCAGTGTTTTTCGCATGAGTGGATAATATGATATTAAATCAAGCAGATCAACGCCGGACATGTTCTTGTTGTAGTCGACAATGCACACTGGTTTGCTGATCTGCTCCATTGCCCCGCAGCCATGTTTTTTGCGTCTTGTAATTGTTGTCATCAAGGCATCATGCTTTGTTGATATGGCCTTTACCACTCTTTTATCGTTCCAGGCCAGAACCATAACTTTGCCGTTGTCTCTGGCAGTGACATCGCCACTTCGCATCCTGCCTGGTTCCCAAATTTCAAGAGGCTCGCCTCGGTGTTTTCGAAGAGTCCCGACGGTGTGAACTTTTTTATCCAACAAAGATTCACTCAAAGCAACACTGTTGTAAAAATTATCCATGTAAAATGAATGCCACATTGACGTGCACACTGGCGTGAGTAGGGCAGTCACAGTTTCCTTCAGAGTTTTAGAGGTGCCGTGATATATGTCGATATTCCAGCAATATTTCGTTTTTGCATCAGCCAATATGTATGGCTTGATGCCATACTTGATGGGCTTATCTTTTTGATAAACTCTAAAAGATAAACGCCCCCGCCACTTCATTCCCTCATCAATTGAAATTGCTTCACCTAAGTTGTACATTGAGCGCCAGCATTCAACAACCAAACTGTAAACTGGCCGGATTATGTACAGCTTGTCCTCTGTATTTTCCTGAAGTTCGGCGTTGTTGTTGAAGTGTAGGTAGGTCGAAATCTGCTGGAAACGATTTCTGGTCATAACAGACAGGAAAAACAGTGTGGCTAGCCGCTCGTCCCCGACTCCAGTACGACGAAAGCCTGCCATTTTTTTTAACAAAGCCCATCAGCATGATCAGGCCAAGACATTTTTTCAATTCTTCTTCGTTCACGTCAGTCCATGGTTTTCGCTTGGAAATGGCATACGGCATCGGAGGATTTGCTGCCATGGTTTGGGCAGCGTACC
>Ga0210059_1016664_pt1 | contig 10576 bp, 4 predicted proteins | sample Ectturendosymbi2_FD_188042 | JGI IMG/M metagenome (GOLD analysis project Ga0210059, IMG submission 188042) | Ecteinascidia turbinata endosymbiont from Florida, USA - Sample 2 (SPAdes) (version 2) | ecosystem: Host-associated > Tunicates > Ascidians > Unclassified | place: Key West, Florida... | reverse complement strand
TTTTGCTGCACACAATCCAGACAGTTATTTCCTTCAGTTCTTTTCTGGATCGACGGAGGAGTACTTTTTCGCCGTACATCATTATCCTTCTCATAAAGGTATGTTGGGGTTAATTTTAACCACAACAAATGTGTATGTTCAAACAGTCACACTTTTAATTTTCATTTTTCAGGTAAATGTGATCCAATCGGAATATAGTGAATATCATGTGTTGTTCTCCTGACTGCAAGACTGATAATAATAAGTCTTCCGGGACAACTGAGAAAAAATACTTGTTTCTTCACGTCTCTTCAACCTTATTCAGATGTAGGTCTACTTCATTTATTGTGGGACATACTTCTGACTGTTGTGCTCCATACTGGTCAATGGGTAACTGTGGTACATTCTTATTATCAGAACATGGGGCCTTCACCAGGCCATCACCTCCTGTCCTTACACAGAAGGATTGGTATTGTTTTGTAACGAACAAAACAATTACAATTTTTCTGAGTCAAAACAAATTTATTGAAGCATGGCAACGGCAAACACCTCGAATATTCAATTGGCTCACCAACATTTTTCGAGTAAAAATGCGTAGAACCTCTAAACCAGTGGGTTTCAACCTTTTTCATGCGGCGACCCATTTTGCAAACCAATTTAACCTAACGAACCCCTCCCGAAAATTTCCAGTCAGACATATGAAATGCAGTTGTGTTTGCACGATAGAAAATCACAATGACTATAAAATAACTTACAATATCACTGTGTTGAACCAAGACTCATTTGTTAAATTCATGCACATGGCAGCACCAGTGAGAGAGACCCGCGCCGTTGCACAAATCACTCCACAGCACAACTCATCGAATACTAGAATATAAACTCCCTTAGCTGCCGCAATCAGATATCTAATTTACAAACACATCACATTCTTACGTCACAAAGTTATTCGTATGTTGCCAAACGCAACAGTATTCTGTACTGTGGCGGTCATAATCACACTTAAAAGAATTTTGAATGAAAAGTAGGCTATCATTTTTGCCAGGAGATCCTACTATTTTGGCTACGACAAAAAGTAGTTCCATAAGATACATAAAATAGACAAGTAAATATGAATATTTTTGTCAGAAACTCTTACGACCCCCACAACAAAGGCAAACGACCCCCAGGTTGAAAACTACTGTTCTAAACGCTGCCAACGTTTTCAATGTCCCTGCATTTCTTCATGGAATTTGTAATTAATGTCACAGGTTTGAGGTTGTAAATTCCTAAGAGGAAAGTGAAAATGAACGTTTGCAGTATTTGGCCGTCTGCACAAATTTCGGATGATTTTTGTTATCTTGATATTTGACAATGTGCCAGATATTTTGTTGCTGCATTATTCAAGGAGTTAGCTTTAATTACCATCAGAGAAATGTGAGATCCCGAACTTCCAGGTCTCGGTCTCGGCTTTTATGACAAAGTCTCGGTCTCGGAGGTTACAGGCTCGACTACATCACTGCTACCAGGTTTACGAATAAACACATAAGGTGCTAGTACACGGAAGTATCTCCGAGGCTTGGGTAACGTGTTCAAGTGCGGCTTACAATCAAGGGCGGCTTAGATTAATTTTTAACACCATGTCGTGCGGCTTGCAATCGAGTAAATACGGAATTGAATCCCACTGGCACTGAACATTAAAAAATAGCATGAGATGCGCCAAGAAATTTTTTTAAGATTGTGGTGACGGAAATTAGCGGCAGGCCAACGCCTGCAACATGCTTCTTACCGGGGCAGTTGAGGTGAACGCTGTGGACCAAGGAGCGTTACGGCGATTTACTCAGTGGCCGTGGATCGAACACCCAACTTTCCAATTAAGAGGCGGACACTACACCACTGAAGTATCACTGCCACACCGAAATGTTCGTCGTGCCTAGGTGTCAACTGTCAACTGTCAGGTGATGTTGTGATGTGCCGTTGGGGCGTTACTGAGGAACCAACGATAGGAGAAACAGTATTAAGCTGGCTTTGACTATTTACTGGAAGTTCATGCAATGCCTTTTATATCAGACTGTGAGAGGAGAGAAAATATAAACTGCGAAATACCAGAGCCCTAATGTTTGCTAGTCTGCAGTCGCATGGCATTTCTTTGTTCAAATGACTTTGACTGAGATGGTGGAAATGGCTTTGTCTGGAGAGGAAGGTGAAGGGCTGGGGCACAATTGCTCCACAAGTAAGTGTGTTAAAAAATCACTGATTTCAAGGCAAACACTGGGGCACTTTAGCACATTGGATTTGACCAAGACTTTTGAGTGAACATTTCGTCAATTTGCTCACTCCACAGCCACATGTCGTGTTTTTTAAGCGAGCCTACCAGTCTAGGACTTCTAAACGCAAATACTGCAAAGAGTTAGAACTTTTGAAAATTAATTTTTAAATAAAATAGAAGAGCAAGGACTTTTAAACCCCTTTCAAAAATTAATTTTTAATCAGAAAAGTGCCGCCCGGGGCCCGCGGCCCCAGAGCCACCTCCTTGGTATGCCACTGGACCACAGTATAGTCGTGATTTGTTTTGTGCAGAAATGTAACTGGCCTTGGTGTAACGTTGGTTGTCACGTAAATTTAAAGATGCAAATTTATAAGTTTATACGTTGTGGTCCAACTACAGGCCTGCGGGCCCCATGTAGCCCGCGGACCGAATTTTTAAGACCTGCGAGCTTTGTTGGCAATGTTTTGCGTATGTGTTGCAACAGGTAATTTTAATTACACATGTTGCAACAGGTAATTTGAATAGAATAAGCGTAACATCTTATAATAAAAAAATGTACAATATTAACGGCGTTAGAATAGACTGCAGAGACCCTCTGGAAATTAGTCAGTAAAAGTAGATTTCCCAAAGTGAAAGATTTCGCAATAAAAATATGTTTGTAAATATATACGTTTGAGAATACATTTTCTACAATAAAGCAAGTAAAATGCAAAAACAGAAATCGAATGGGCAGGTAGGTAGAACACTGGTCGATAGTCTCCGACGTGCTACCACTAACATTGATATTGATAAAGGAACGGTAGTGTCAGAGAAGCCTTGACCACAGGCATCACACTGAAAGGGCTTTGTAATAAATTGCTATTTGCTATTGTGTAATAATTTCAATGATGGACTCACTTCATGAGCGCAATGTGGTGGGCGACACGGGGGACGTGTGTCCCCCACTTTTTTAGACGGGGGGACATAATATCCTATGTCTCCCACATTTTTCTCAGGTTTTATTTGGAGAGATTTCAAAACTAAATGCGACGTTTGTCACGTTTTGTGTGAAGGGTTTTTCTTGTTAGATGTTACACATAGCCATGTTGATGTTGAAATAGAGTTTGGTGTGGTATCACTGATTCTGGTATTTTTATAAATTTTTACTTCAAATATGATTTTTAGCATTTTGCAAGTTTCTAGAAGCCGCAAAAGATTAACTGCCTCTGTCCGACATTTATCCAGTGTGGTTTACTGTAAGAAAGTTCACTGTCTTGAAACAGTGATGTTTAACGGCTGCACACGTGAGAGACCACGGTACAGCCGTGATTTGTTTCGTGCAAAAACGTTGGCTAACTGGCTTTACTGCAATGTTGATTGTCACGTATTCAGAAACAGCGTAAAATTTAAAGATCCAAGTGTACAACGTTAGAAAATTACATTTTCAGGCAAACCTCTGAGAAGTTTTTTGCCGAAGACAAACAGCAGCACTAATGTGGAGACTTAGTTTTAGGATGGGCAGTTTGAAAAAGACTATCTTCAACTATTAGTAAACAAGATTTCCATCAAAACTTTAGAGAAGTATTGACCTTGCTATATATTGTCATATAGCTCAAAACGTAATGACTTGGCTAGGAATTAAAGATAGCTTATACATTTAGCCTTATTTCTTGTATGTCACAGGGGTGTCCAACAAATTCAAAAGATATATACACCACAATGCAGCAATGTTTTCATCCAAGTGCGAAACATTTGCTTTACAGGTAGCCTACGCATGGGTTACGGAACTATTTTCAAAGTGGGGGGACGCAAGTGCTCGTCAAACAAACTGGAAAATTTTTGTGATTTGAATCGGCAACTGTGTCGTCACAAGCACTGAAATATGACATCATTTATTTTTGTCAGCATGTTTAAGCAATTTTATTCAAAATGTCATAAGCCTTCAACGACCCCTATCTACACAACACCCTATTTGTCGTACACTACACCGACTTGAGTACATAAGTATAACTAGTTGTTCTTAGTCTTACACAAAAACAATTTGCTTTAACAATGGACCCAATACGAATTGTGTTACTTAAACTTTTTTAAGCAAAATTCGAAATTTAATAGTGGGAGGGCCAGGCCTTCCCACGAAAAAGTGGGGGAGCGTAAACCCTTGCAGTCCCCAGGTTCCGCCATCTATGAGCCTACGTAACACCTAGTTTTGCTGGACATTATTTTCGTGTTATTTCTAGTGAAGCGTGGTACTGTTTGCCAATTCACCGTTGTTCATTTTGATTTCTGTTTAATCTAAAGTATATTTTTGTATCGTTATGCGTGTATAAATCTAGAATAAAACTTTTGACTTTAATTTCGCCTATTAAAATTTGATGTTCGACAAACCTGAAAATTTGATTGTGAAAAGACTGTGCTGAGTGGCATAATTGACAAAACTCACAAGGCAAAAGTCACCAGCAGACCCGTAACCAGCTTGGGACGCCAAGGGGCGAAAAATTTTCTGAGGGAGGCCCAAATTTTACATCGGTAGCATGTACGAAAACAATGGTTGTGCATACCATACGCCCAAGACATTTTTTCAGGGGGGAGTAAGTTTTTCCAGGAGGGCGAAGCCCTCTCCTTAGTTACGGGTCTGGTCACCAGATGATCAGGTATGCAGAAATCACATTGTAGGCTAGATTGGTGCTGTAGATGGGTATGTATTCAGAAAGACTTCTGGTTTGTTTTCTTTTGGATATCTTGAAATCTTCTCCAGTTGGCTTGGATAATTCTGCTTGGGAGGTTGATTGATCTTGGGAAAGAGTATTAGACAAGCGATGTTTGGACAATCGAAAAGGCACCACAACAGCATGCAGGGGCTGACAAAGGGAGATTGAAAGGATACATCCTCCACCCATCAGCAGTAAAAATAAATTGTAAATCATTTTGTGAAGTGGGCTACGCTAATTTTAGCCAAATATTTTTTGCTTCTGTAAGAGGATATCTATAGAGATTTGGTTACGGGTGGGGCTGCATGCATGATGCCCAGTAGCTAAACATTTGTAGCATTTTTAAAGAGCAGAAATGTGTAAGAAAAATATTTAGGCACCATACCTTGCAATATCTATATCGTGCCTTAAAATTTATCGTCTTTTAAACGTTAAGCAACTTAAACAAGACATCCAATCACGCTGTAACCCACACTGATAAAATGCATGAAAATCGATGTGTTTTACTTAAGAGTGATATGCACGTGCGACCAATGCGATTCACAGTTTTGTGCACTCCAACTGACAGCTCTGATAAAACCCAATTGATGTATTCTACTAAATTGCTGTGCTTGTTTGCATCATAGTCTGATAGTAGTGCAACCAAGCTGAACTACAGTACCATGTCCAACAACAAAATTAGGTTTATTAATTTCTAAATCATTTGTAGGGGTAAAGCGTAATTAAAGCGTGATTAGTGTTGCTTTGAGAACACCTCTGAAAACAAGATTGGGAATCCTTATAAAACTTCACTTCCGCATCATCCCGATAGCTATATTGGTTTTACATCAAGTTGTCCCCCCACATTTTACAACAAAATAGCGCCCATGACTCACTGACCTTCTTTTTTTAGCTTTAAATCTTGTGAACCCTGTTGTTTTGTACATCATTTTGTCGACGTGGCCAGCAAGTTGTCACGTTTTTGTAAAATGACCCGTAAGTCAAAAGCAGTTGGACCACGCTGGGCTACACATTTAGCCTCATTTCTTGTAACGTCGCGACAATGGTAACCAACCAATCCAACAGACATTTATTTCGTGACTCTTTCACTTCTTTCACTTTGCGACTTTGTGCCTGTGCCGAATGCATGGGTTCGCAAGTCATTTGATTTGCCTGAGATTAACCAAACCCACAATGCATCAATGTTTTTATCCAAATGCAAAACATTTGCTTTACAGGTACGTATTATCTCGTTTAGTTGGACAATCGTTTCGTGTTAATGTAGGTTAAACTTGGTATTTTTTTGCCAATTCACAGCTGTGCAGTTTGATTTCTGTTCAACCTCAAATATATTTTCGTGTCCTTATGCAAATATGACTCTTAGAATGGAACTTTTGACATTAATTTCATCTATTAAAATTTGACGTTAAACCTATTAACATTTGATGTTAAAAGGTTAAAGCAAAGCGTGATTAGTGTTACTTTCAAAACACTCTAAAAACAAGATTGAGAAATTGTATTTATAAAACTTCACTTTTGCATTGACCGGATGAACATATTCGTTTCACACCACTTTGCAACAAACCCCCCCCCACATTTGTCACCCCACATTTTGCAACAAAATTGCGACCATGTATGTGGGGACACCTTAAGGACAGGGTGTATGGCAACAACCCCCAGACTATCCCTGACCTGAAGGCAGCAATAAGAGCGATCACAAGGGAGGAATGCGGGAGGGTCATCGAGAACTTTGCCCGCCGGATCCAAATGTGCCTGCAGCGCCGGGGAGCTCATTTGAAGCACATTTTTTGAGCGCCAGTGAAACAAAGAGTTTTTGTAGTACAGACGTAAAACTTTGGAGATGTCTAGTGCAATAGAAATCTGGTCAAAAATTTCTCCAGAGATAAAAAACAAAACATGTTTGGAACTTTTTCTGGCAGAGTATAAGAAATATGTACTATTCAGCTAGAACCATACTTTGTGTTGTTATTTATTGTTGTACATAAACCAAGTGGATTGATTAAATACGTATCGCTATTACAGTGGAAAGTGTCAAATCATGAAGTATCTCTGGTATGTATTACATCGATAGGCTTTTGTTGCGCTCACAGAAACTAGTCGCATCAAACCAGTGTATGAAGTTGTGGGATGCCTAATCTATAGACACAAAGCAAATGCGCTTCCATTTCTCATGAATGTATTGACGAGTTCTTTTCCACAAAACATGATTGCGCGACCGGTTCTTAACCTGCTTAAATCTCGTGACACTGTTGTGGTTCTGCAGATGTCTATAGCTTTTGACGCATTTCCTCTTTGGCATTCACAAATGTTTTGAATGTATAAAAACAGTAAATGTTTAATGTGACAAATTTAAACAGTTTTCTTCTGGTGGCTTGTCCTTGCCTGCAAAGCATTTTACTTCAATTTACCATATAACCGGTTTGCACATATTACATTTTATACCCAGAGCAAAAGACTTTTACTAACTATTATACACTGTTCCCTTTACACTATAAGCAGCTTCGTCCTTGGGAGGTCTGTAGCCTAGATGACCTCTGGTTCTTCGCAGCCTCCAACTCCCTCATGCATTCTATACATCGATGTACTTGGAAGTCATTGCAATTCTTCATTATAATAGTTATGATGGCGACATTTATGCGTGTGTATTAAAAGCTTGTATTTCATCAAAGTACAGTAAATGCATTAACGCCATCAAGCGTATATTCTATACTACCGCAATGTATATACCCTCGTCTTCTTTCGTGTATTTATGTTTTTCTATTTACTGCGATGCATGTTTAAAGTATAGCGTTTTGCGTGTGGGAGTGAAGACGTTACGCAATACACAACTGCTACACAGGCTTGACCTAATGTAGCTGAAGTTTTGTGTCAATCTACATAAAATTTTGGACGTTATTAGATTTTTGGTGATGACCGTTTATTTTGTGTCACCCTGTGGATACAACAAACATGTGTTGCAGGCAGGGCAATGCAAGTTTGGTTTTGTGCTCTTAATGAAAACAAAAACTGCTGCAAGTGTGATATAATCGTATCACAGCAGTCCTGACTTCTCAGATGCTGTGAGAATTATTTCTATATAGCCTAAAGCTCTGTTTTGCTGTTAATGAATAAATGGTGTAGATGTTACAATGATAACCTACCAGTAAAAATTATTGCAATGTCATATCTGGTTTAATTGTCATGCTTGCACATCATGAAAGAAGAACTGCAATGTGAATTGTTAATACGTAACTGTTGGTACTACATATTGTATGCTTTGACAGCTGTACATGGTTAAATGATTAAGTGTTTGGTTTATGGTTGCAACTCTGGATATAACACAAAGCATCAACAAGTGCTTGGATTTTCTTTTCTTTTTAACAAACCTGATTTATTTACAAAGTGGATCAAGTGTGACACCAATCTGAATAGAAGCCAATCAAAAACTCCATAGTATGCATAAAACATTTAAGGGTGATTTTATTTAAATATGGTAAAACAATGAAATAAAAAAGGGAATGCAACCAGTTCAACAACACACACAGAAAAAGCATCAAGACGACCTACAGCTTTGGCTACTGCTAGCTTGTCAACAAATACTTTTAGCAGAGAATTTATCAGACTGATAATAATGAAAGTCTTGAAGTTTGGGATTTAATCAAGTCATTTCATGATTTGAGTTTTTTGAACTCACCATCTGGTTGCTTGTGTGCAAGAAAATAAGTGCATGGATAATAATTTGCAGTGTTGTTTTGAGGAGACAGGATTTTCATCAATGCAAAGAGCTATAAAAGTCTATGAACATATGCATGTGCCACTTCACTTTTGCAGTTACCTAGACCCATATCCCACTTTCAATCTTGTATCATATTTTTTTTCACGTTAGATGTGCAAAATTAACGCAGTACAGCATGTGAGAAAAATTTTTTTCATTATGAATTGTACGCCTAAATAAAATAAAGGAGTTTTATGAACACTGCAATGAGCTGTTTTAAATATTGTGAAGGTAACTGATTTGTATTGAGACTTTGGTATAATTTAAAGCAAATCTGGGCACACTGGTAGCAAAACGTTTGCACTATTCCACAGAGGTGTGTTGCATTTTGATTGCTGAAGGTTGTTTGCAAAAGTGTCTGTACAGTAAACCTCGGTTAATCCGGATTCGGTTAATCCGGATCTTCGCCAACACCGGATAAAACTGGTGGTACGAATGATTTCTAACGTTATTCTTTATAAAAATCTTCGGTTTATCCGGATTTTTAAATCCGATTTTTTAATCTAATTCCGTATAAAATCTGCTCTTTTCACATCTCGTAATCCGGATTTTTCTGTACGTACACGCTGTTGTGTTCTTAAATGCACTGACTGGTCTCTAGGAAAGATTCAGCGGCTTTCGACTCAACACAAGCGTGCTCATGATTACTAACGAACGTTTAGAATTATGATAAAAACGGCTGCAACTGAGCGCAACGTTCGACTAATCGTAGTAACGATTTTTACGTTACACACGGGCATAGCATATCACATTGAATGTCATGCTGCCGTACCACGGTTTCAGTCTATTGATCAGTGTTGAGTGTGCGCCTGAGTGTATTGTACTCGGTATAACGTCTGGAAGGCATTGGCATTACCTTCCCAATAGAACTGTTTATGGACCAGTCGTAGAAATATCTGCGTCTGTCAAAAACCACAGATTCCTTCGCAGTCAAGTAATTTTAAATTATGAACTTAAGATTGTTCATAACTGCCTTGAACAGGCTGATATTAGTCTGATGTACCATTGTAAATTCATCAATAAATTCGTTTTGTTCCATCAAAAGTTTGCTGTTGGGTCGTAAATGTGTTCAATTTAAGTGATTTTTAACCGATATCACAGTACTAGATGACGTCAGGTTAGAAACAACGATCTTCGGTTAACCCGGATGTTCGCCTAAATCGGATAAAATCCTCGGTCAAATCGAATCCGGATTAACCGAGGTTTACTGTAGATATACATAGAGAGCATGTTTACATTTTCCGGAACCCTTACACATTCTAGCTTTAGATTATTTTCAGACTATGCATGATTAAACAAAAGCATGGCAATGCTTCAAAAAAAGTCCCATAAACCGCTAGTATCATTACAACTACTGCTACAGTCATGAAACAAATGTATCTGATCGAGTTTACCTGCATTTTGAAACAAACCAAATCGGCCTGTTAATGATGGCCTGCAAATTGTGATATATCCGGCCGTATCTTAAGTAGGCCGTGCACTACCCTTCCGGATATCCAGCCTGCAAACCGGATATTGATCATCTCTGGCAGGCAGAAAGGATTTCCAATATTGTTTACTTTGATCAAGGACGGAACGAGCTAGTAAGGTAAGGGGGGGGGCGATTTCAGTAATATTTGGTAGTCACGTGTAGCAGCAGGGTGGCTGCTGCATGCGGCGCGCTAATAATAACATCCCGGGTTGTGCGAAAGCCATCGGAGATCTCCTTGGGCTTAGCAGTGCGGCGTGCAGTCAAGCCGCTTCTTTACACGTCTCATACCGGCTTCGCTACTGCAAGAGAGATGATATAGCCTACTTCACAATACTGCTGTGACAAAGCAATGGACGACAAAATGGCTTTATATCGCGAATGCTGTTTAATGAATTGTAAAAAGCATTGTAAATAAAGATACTTTTTCAGGCTCCAGGGGG
>Ga0210059_1016663_pt1 | contig 10576 bp, 4 predicted proteins | sample Ectturendosymbi2_FD_188042 | JGI IMG/M metagenome (GOLD analysis project Ga0210059, IMG submission 188042) | Ecteinascidia turbinata endosymbiont from Florida, USA - Sample 2 (SPAdes) (version 2) | ecosystem: Host-associated > Tunicates > Ascidians > Unclassified | place: Key West, Florida... | reverse complement strand
CAAATTTATTTAGCCTTTTGGCTTGTTTTGGCCTCTTCTCAAGTTTGTTGGCCTTAAAGAATCCATTTGACATTTTGGCTATTTTTTGGCCTGTTTAAGCTGAAAATTTCCTATGAAGGAAAATACTACTATTTCATTTATTCGGTAACACATTTGCAAAATATTTTTGATAAATGCTACATTAGACCGACACCGTTCTGATGCCCGTAATATTTGAGGGATGCGAGATTCAAAATATATTTTGCGTGATCACTAGAAATGTGTGCACTGTGTGGTGTGTTGTAAGAACTAAGCAGGCTCAACGCTTGCAGACAGGGCTGCGTCTCCGATAGAAATGCGAAAATGACGTCGAGGAAGTGCTCTTATGATTCTAGTCGTAAATTAAGGACTGAATGGGGGACGACTTTCGTATGGGTGCATAAAGCTGCCCATGTATCAGTGTGCAACTTGTGGCACCGTTGTCTCAAAGTGTGCAATCTTCCAAACCATGAAAAGTCAGAGAAGCATCAGTAATGAGCTCCAGTACAATGCCAAGCAAGACTTAATCTCAATTTTGAAGAAAATTTTTGATGAACTTGTAATATAGATATTTTTTGTGACAAAGGAATCGCAATACCACAAAGTTTGGCTTTTTCCTGGCCCTTACTTAGTGGCCTTTACACGGTTTGACCTTTTTGGCCTCTTTTGAGCACAGTTTGGCTTTTCATTGAATTTTTCATCTGGCAACCTTGGCGGTAAGCAAGATATATCCCAAATATTTCCTTTGCTTTAAAGTGCTTCTAAAGTTTGGATGAGTAATCATTACTTCTGTGTAAAATTTTATTATAAACACATGTACTGTATAGCAGTGATTTTGTAGATGATGTCAGTAAGTGCTGTGTGCAAGTACGATTTTCCTGAAAATACAAATGAAGAATACTATTCCAGGTAGAAAGTTGCGGTATGTCCAGCACTACATCCGGCATCTATTTTGATTAAACAGGATCGTACAAATCGATCATAAAGACGTAGCACGTTTTTCCATTACAATAAATTTTCCAGTTTGAAAGAAAGCAAAACACGTGCAATGAGGACAGCACGTTTTTGCAGATCAATAATGTCCTGGTGATGGAAAACCTAATTTTCAGCGATTGCTCAATCACAACTTTCTTGCTGATCTTGATCATTTTACAAGCATGAGTAAATTGAATAGAATAGCATATACCTATGCACAACACTGAAAAGAAACTCACTTAGATTTCGAGTTTTTAAAAATTGTCTTTGCTTTCCACTTGAAAACTGCATTTGCAATTTTAAAAGACTTTTCTCCCATTCTGATGAACATGGATCATTGTTTCAAATATATTATCCTGAAATGCAGGAAAATTTATCACAGCGTTTGAGAAACCATTAAAAAACATTTTACTGAAACGTCAAGAGGACCTACATTGCAGCAGAGGCGCGAAAATCTTAGTGTGTTATCGTGATTGCCCACTTTTCATATTTTGCATCTGTATTATTTCAATTCATATCGACGATTTTCTTACGAATTGCTACTTGTGACAGAAGAATCTGATCAATTTTGATCTCTTATTGTAAATTTTAGCATAGACCTTTGTCAGATCTTGACATTCTTGTTAATGACGTAAACCTTTTCCTGATTAGAGTGTTGGGTGCAGATTATCAGGACAACTTATGTTTCAACTACTTATTTGTGCTTCCATGCACAAAGCTTACACAGAAAAATTTGAAGATATTTTGTAGTCCACTGTGATCTCTACTCTTATCACCACTATGATATTAAGCTACCATAAATCTTGAAACGTTTTAGATGGAAAAATCCTTAGAAGTTTTAATAAAGCACAAACATATCGAAAATGGTTTTGATTTGTTTGTTCAATAGTACTTTTTCTCAAGTTTAAATTCATTTTCTATTCATCTAATTAGTGACTCCAAATAACGAAATCGCTTGGATATACTGCATATTTTTGTTTCTTCCTTCATCCAGGTGACATTAGTCAAGTCCGAAGTCTTTGCCATTTGCTATCACGAAGTCAGGAGATGGGGTTGACGTGATTGTTTTCTGCAGGGGCATATTTTAGAGCAGGGGTTCCCTACCTGGTTACATGCACCCTAGGGGTACATCTGCCTATCTGAAGAGGTACATCTAAGGTTAGCAACAGAAGGGAAAAGTATATTTAGAAATTCTTTATTTCCAAATGTCTATACAATTATCGAATAATATTTTCAAAAATCATTATATGCTTATTGTTGAATATACCTACGATTATATTGATTAGCCATGATATAATATTTTGGCATAAGAAATGTTAGGGTTATATGGTCATCAGTCGAAATGCTTAAGGGGTACACGGTCAGAGAAAGTTTGGGAACCCCTGTTTTAGAGTATAGAGTGAAATTTCTCAGAAGAGTCTTACGGCTTAGGAGCAATTTTTATCCGTTGGGTCTTGTTTTACCAGCATCATAAATATATCAATGCATCCGGCAAAAAATATTTTGAACAGGATTAACTTGCTATATATTTTTACCAGGTGTTAACGTTCACTGCGTGGTTTTCTTCAGAAAGCAAATGTCATTCAACCACATATGAAAACGTCAGAATAATGTTGTTGCGTGCAAAATGTTGTTTGTGTTTGCAGTTGTAACTGATCAAAGCTCTCATGCAGCTTTCTTTTAACTTCTATCTACGTTGTCAGAAGCCACCTGAGATCAATTGCTGGTGTCGCAGTTTTGCTGGTGGTTTACAACCCGTGTGTTACTTTTCGACCGAGAAGTGCTTATTGCTTGCTAAATTACGTCATGCCTTTCCAAAAGAAGCTGTTGCCTATTGGAAATTAACTTCAGGAAAATATGCGATTTCTAATCCCGAAAATATTCGAACCTTAGCCTCAGTTTCTTACGTATAATGCATTTAAATAAAAGTCAGTTCAGCCGGACTTCTGTTCGAAACAAACTTCGAAATGAAGTCTGTTTCATGAGTTTCATTTTATTCAGCCAAAGTTCCGATCGGATTTATGCGAAATTATTTATCCTTGCATATTGCTTTGGTTTAATGGTGCACAAATTTTTACCTTTAAAATAATCATGATACTCATTTTTTCGCCAAAGTTTGATTAAAAAATGAAGTTCATTTTTGAAAGACTAGAACCCAAACATCTGTTGGAAGTCTTAAAATCATTATTCTAGATGTGACTAAATCAAACTTATAGCTAGTATCTTGGAGAGTTTGTTAGGTTATGGACCAATTTTTTTCTCTGGATTTGAATGCTATACACCTAATTAATTTATGATACTGTATGCTATAATCCCACGCACAAAGTTAGACTGAAATTTTACCAGCTATTTTACCAAATGTTTGAAGATACGTGTTAATGATTTCCACATTAATTGGTTTCCTGGGGCCATTTAATAACCAAACCATCTAAGCTTAATTTGATGGCTGCACTAGTTCTAACTTCGAATTTGGGTAACCATAGAAAACCTCTAAAATAATCTAACACTCAACTTAACTATGGAAAAAGTGCTTCAAAGTCAAGTTTCTCAACACCAACCATCTTCAATTTTATCTGCAGCCTCCTGCCGCTCTTAAACTGCAAAGAAAAGATTTTTGATCTTGCAAGTATTAATTTTATACATTACAGATTAACTCCAGTTTTAATCAGTTCGAGTCAGAAAAGAAGATTTTGAAGTAGTGCAAAGAGAGAAACCAACTTTTTTCAAAATTAGTATCAAGCGAAGGGCCGAACTTAGCGTCTGCTTCGTCCTCCTTCAGCAATGAGACTGTGAGCTGAGAACTGGTACCTTAAAAGGTCATGGAAGAACGTTCGAATCTCATTCGACATGCAGTAAAAGCGAGGCTCGCTATCGACGTATAATGCATTATTGACGACTAGGTAAAACCATCCTAGCTGTTTCAGCAATAACCACCTTGCTACCTTGCTGAAGGCACTCTATAGATTTTCCAAACCCAGTTGGCCTGTCGGGTCAATTTGATCTAATAATCAAGCTCATATTCGCGATTTTAATCTGAAAATGAGCAGATCAAAGTTTTCAGCATAATATATGCTGTGTTTCCTCCTTCGACCTGTTCAAATGCGCATCACGACAAGGATATATTGGAACCAAGATATTATTTTCCCACCGGAACCGGAATTGCCTGAAAACAAAGGAAAAACGATGGTTTCATTACCTTGCTTTACAGTTGAGATTTTGTTCCAAATGCATTGAAACACTCAAAGCGTAAAGCAGTAATGAAGTTTAACCTATTTATAGATTTTTTTCTAGTATAAGGCGTGGAATGTAAGATATTTAGCACAAGGCATTTTGATGTATCTTTTTTCTATTGTGGACTTCACCAGTTCGTTTAAATAAACATTTTATGTTAAAAAAACTATCTCTGTTAAACAGGGATGTTGTGCTAAAAAAACTGTGGAAACGCACCCAAAAAGCTAGTCATTTTTAGGAGCACTTCAAACTCATTTTGAAATCAGTATTTGATGAAGTATTTACTTTCATTACACTACAAACCAAACTATTAATAATTCTTTCCCACACGTACAACCCTGTCTGGTAGCTTTAGACAGGAAATCTAAGCAAAAATACACATCTTCAAGTCAGGTTACTATGAGAAAAGTGTGGGAATGCGCTCCCTCCCCGCTACATCCCTGCTGTTAACCATGCACGAATATGACAATAACAGGGAAAACCTAAACAGACGCAAAATTAAAAAGTTTTAGTGGCTGCCGAATTTAATTCATTTCCTGCCGAATCAGGAAATTCATCTTGATTTGCAAGGGAATATAATTTTCGAAAACATCTCTATTGACTTGTATCGGTTAAGTAATGTCCTTTCTTTCTTGATGTTTTAAATATGAAGTTCTTTTACGTCTGAAAAAATTTTTATATAATTTTGGCGTTTTGTTAGTCTTTTACTGGTTGCGAAATAATGCGTCAGTCGTAATCTGATGTTGCAGACGTTTCAAGTCGGCTTCTTATAACGTAAAAAAAGGCATTTAGTCACACGACATTTCACCCCGTGAGCGAACTCCAAATTGATGTTGTGTAACGTCAATCCGAGTAGTCATTTTAAATTCTTGTTGTTGAGAAACTTTCATCCTACGGTCTCAGTCGTGCTTGTTTCCACCATTCAGCTTTGTAGCAATCATTGGCTCACATCTGGATACTCGCACAGAAGAAGAAATTCAGCAGTCTTTTAAATGTGAATTAACTTGTCAATCTTTTTCGTTCTTTATTTTTGTGACGTTGGTTCTTGCATCAACCTCAGACACGACATGGTCTTTATGCGTTCATAGTGGAAAGCTTTAATAAAACATGCCAAGGAGATTTAACTTTCGTAACAATCCAGAATGTCTAACGCCATGATTGAAACACAGTAATATTTAAAAAGTTGCCCATAAACCAACTTGGATTCCGCAGTACTTGCGGTTCCTTACAAGCATAAGAAAAGAGAAAATATTGAACATATCTCCAGCTGCAATAGGTAACGTTCCTAGACGCCTTTCCTACCTTTGCATGCAGTTGTGCTATTCCTTCTCATTGTTTATATTAAAATAAAACCCTACAACCCCGAAATTGGGTAATAAAAGCCGGTGTTTTTTGTTTTGGCAAAGAAGAAGAAGCTCTCTGACACTCTTTGTTATCTGACTCCCAAAAGACAGCCCAACACTGTCGTGTATAAATCTGAAGGTTCCTGATTTTTTAATTTTAGTGCATATATTTCCAATATGTAATGCACTATAATGCTGGCTTGGACAACTGAGTGGTTATTATCCACTGTCATGTGCCTGAGTGAAATAGCTTAATCAAACTGTGCTTATACAGGCTTCTTTTCACATAATAGAATATTACGAATGTATCCATGCAGACTTGTGGGAATACGTCTTAATATCTTTTAAGGTTTAGTTCTAATTTCTGATTGAGTTCCCAGACGTTTGCCGCACTTGTTTCGAAGTGACGCTGACAAGTCGTGCTAGGTAAAATAAAGTCATAATTTGTGGTTGTGTTAAAGACCATGGCAATGCTTCTTTTGAAAAGAAGGGCCCTGTTTTCAAAATCTGCGGGTAGCCATTGTGCAAACTGTCATTATGTACCTGGCTGTTGCTGCCAACTAAGCGCATTTTTGTGGCTGATGTCGTAACATGGCGTAGGCCATGCCCCTCTGAAACAAACTTGCTAAGACTTTTACTCGTGCTTTAGATCAATTTTCAATTGTTTCAAAATTAACGGAAAGAACAATCGAACTCAAGACGACGTCAGTGACCCAAATCCATCGTAACGTCTAAGTTGAGTTTATATTGACTGGCATTCGAGACAAGTCCTCTACGAAAACATTAAAGCAGCTTTCTCTCAAATTCTGCTTTGTTACCTTCGCTTCTGTCGAAGTTCTGCGTACCGCGTTGTTTGTGTTTATGACGCAACAACAGTCAGTCAAGACGAGACTGGCGTGATTGTATTAAAGAAGTTGAATTTGTCTATAATATGCTCACTGCATACATCAGATAACATAGCCTACTTGGCGTTGAAAATAGCTGCCACTGAAATTTCTTGGATGGTTGTTCCCATGTGAAAACAGAGGTTGTTCTATTTAGTAGTGAAGTGCTAGCATCAAAGTGAACAATGCATGTTTTTTTCCAAGGATGATTTTTGGTGAAGTTATACATTCACAGAGAATGTGCATTCTGGTTGTGACTTTGTGAGTGATCTCTTGTTCAAACATATAAAATCACTGATATTATGATGACAATTTTCGAAACTTTGTACCAATGTTATTGAGAAAAACACCAATAAATAGCAACACTGGACGCTTGTTATAACAAAACAAATACTAGATTATCGATATCTTCGTGCTCAATAGATACAGGTTTTATTATAATGACTTCATATTGTTCAAAAGAAACGGTTTCGCATTAAACTTAGTCAATTTTGAAATGACAAATATTTGTGGAATGCAACTCAACTGGAAAAGTGGACAACTGACTGATAATAATGTTTTAAAAAGATGTCTGTGCAATGAATAAAATTATTTGGAACTTTCTGTACGTGTTTGAGATATATTAGAGCTCTCACCTGCAGCTTTCTAATAGTCAAGTGATTCGGATGCTTTATTGTAGCGCGCCACAAGATTTGCATCTTCTGTGACCTGGCAACAAAAATGTTTCTGGAACGTACGACATCACTGATGTTCTTGCTGCTTCTGCCATTAATGAGAGACAGCAGTGGAATTGGTAAGTCTGAATTCAAAGTTGTAACGTAAAGTTTATGCGGCTTGTATGTATTAATAAAGTTTGTTGGCAGGAAAAGCAGGTTTTATTGACATTAGTTTTTCGGTAGATTTAAACCAACTATGTCCAACCGAAATGACTTACTGGGCCAAACTTCATTGTAACCAGAGCCAGAATAAAGGGTAGGGGGATCCGGGGCAATTTTCACTGGAGGGCACCTATGACATATTTGATGACGTTACCGTTTGCAAAATTTGATTCACTGATTCGCAACGTTCTCGTTTGCTTCTTCCGGTAGTCGATTGTGTGCCTGCCGTATTAACTCGATATTTAGCCGCTTTTGATTGTAAGCCGCACGAAATGGTGTTTAAAATTATTGTAAGCTGCCCTTGATTGTAAACCGCACTTGAACATAAGTTATCTAAGCCTCTGAGATGCATTCGCGACGTTCGTGCACTCGTGCCTTACCCGTTTAATTGGCAACCCTGTTACGGACTTACACCACTACAACTGCCTTCGGTTTATCATAATCCCTCCTGTGACGGATGTGCCATGATGCTGAAGAAAATCGAATGCGAAAGAAAAGTTTGGCCGACAAAACGTAGCCGAGGAAAGACTGAGTGTCATCAGGCCCGGATTTATCATTAGGCTAAAAAGGCTTTAGCCTATGCCCTCCGATTTCGGGGGGACCCAAAATTTTGGAAGAAAGGGCAATTTCCAGCATTTCTATAATCATTTATGTTTGTATTTTTGTTTTGGTTCAACGAATGTTGTTTTACTTTGTCGCTTACAAAAGATCTCTCTATTTAAGAATGAGTAGGAAGGATTGAAGTGAATGACGATGAGCATTCTCTTTTTATGGCGTTGAGGATTGGTTATTTTTACGTATAATTGTGGAACAAAACGCCTGAATCCGTTTTTCAGATTACACGAGGCCAGTGATGTACTCAATAAATATGCAATGGGTGTGTGGTCAGATAACTTCACCGCTGCCTTTTTCGTTAGTTTCATTGTGACTGTCTTGGTTCCTGATAACGAGGGAATTGAGAATAAAGTAGCTAATATGTTTATGAATTGGAAGAACTTGTTCAGTGAATGTAACGAGCACGTGTTTTGCTAATTTGTATGACATCAGTCGTCGCAAACCTTCCAGAAGGACCCCCACTTTGAAATAGCCCAGGGCCCCGAAAATGAAAATTCGCCTCTGAGTGTCATCTATACCTTCGCTAAAGTAAAGAAATAAAAAATGTAAGCCGCCCTTGACTACAAGCCGCATGAAATGATGAAAAAACTTCTTAAGCCGCGGCTTGCAATCGAATAAATACGGTACTCAACTGTACATACAGTTAGCTGCGAGAAGAGAGTTTATGGTATAAGTATTATGTCAGTGTACTCTTAGTAACAAAAATATTTCCACAGGCTATAGAGAGACTCGGCTAAAAAACAACATTCACCCGAACAATAAGCAGAAACCAAAGATTACAAACAAAAACACCGGAAAAATAACATGTCAACATGGCCAGCCAGTCTGAGTGTGGAAGATGCTTCGAAACTTACGAGGTGATTTTCACCAGGTCCGTAACCGTATTGCAGCTTGGGATATCAGAGGGGGCGAAGAGTTTTATGAAAGGAGCCCACATTTTTTAAACTATGTCCAATAGTTTTCAACTGTGTCCAACAAATTTTCCCAGCGGGGGCGAAATATTTTCTAGGGGGGCTTCGCCCTCCTGCGCCCCCCCTAGTTGCGAGCCTGATTTTCAACTGCATTTCCAGGTGTTCTGGTTAAAACCACTTTTTTATTTTGCTGCTTGAAAGCTTTGCTGAAAAAAAACATTTCAGTCGCGGCGTTGCAGCTATCACTGCTAAATTCTAACGCTTTTTCTCCTTAAAAACGTTGCCATTTTTAGCTGCTGATGGCATTGCAGAATTCGGCATCGCGCTAGCTAAACACTGCAATCTTGTTTTCTGCTCATTGTTCTACGAATCGACTGACGAAAAATCTTTTCTGACGGACTACGCAACAACATGTGGTGTAAATGGCTTGGCTAGCTGCAAATGTTAATGATGTAACGCAACAACAGTAGCCCTCGGACGAAAAGTGCGTTTGCACCAAACGTTACTCTTTATGACGAAACACAGGTCGCAGTTCTGCTTCGGTCAGAGACGCCGGGACAGCGGTAGGGCAGGGGGGAAGTAAAAGATTTGAGGGCAATGGAAACTTGTATAAAACAAAAATCGTTATCAATTGTGTTTGTATTTGGGCAACAACAATGTTTACCTGAAAAATAATAGCAAAAGTTATAGAAAACCACTCTGACTTTTATGGGTGCGCGAATAGCTGCAATAAATTTGTTTCAAGTTGATCTTGAAAAACCATAAAATTATCTGCGAGTATGTTATGAAAACGCACCTCCGCCTGTTTCCCTCTTTCCAAAAGGGCAGGGGGCAATACCCTCGTCATTTCATCGCTCTCCGGTGTCCCTGAAATTATCCATGATGCTGGTATGTAAGGGCGCTTATTCCCCCGTTGTCCTCCCTTCCTCGTCATGCACGCCCGTTCCGACGTCCCTGGCTGCGGCTACCTCCAGGCCCCACAAAAGAAGTTACGGAATCATTGATACCAAACAGCAACCACAGCAGAAGTAACTTTGCTGCTTAAGCACGCAAATAGTATCGTTTTCGCGACGTTTGTGCAGTAGGCGTGATGCACGAGTAGATAAACCCATGCCAAAACAACGATTATTAGGGAAAGTTACAGCCAAATTTCAAATATATTTGCATTGAACAAAACCAAAAATATTTATATTTAGTAGTGATTAATAAAGCTGGCAGAAAGGTAAAGTTGCAGAGAAATCATTAATGATACTCAACGCAACATCGGAATACAGAGTTTGTATTTTTGTAACTCTTTTGAATCACAATTTTTCAAACGAATATTTTATGTAAAGCAAATAAATGTTATCACCGGGGGCCTCCTTGGAACGGAGAGCCCGGGGCAATTGCTCCCGTTTCCCCCCTTAATCCGGCCCTGATTGTAACAAACCAAAGTTTAACTTAAAGCTACAGAAAGCATTCTAATATTACTCGAAATAATAACAACTGTATCGTTCTTTAAATCACTCCCAAACTTTTATGCCATACGCAAGTTTAGTGCCAGTGGAACAACAAAGGTGTAGTTGAAAATGAGTTCAGTGCATAGGAAGTTCTTATTGATGGCGTGAAGTAGGAGATTCATCCCAAAGCTTTTCGTCTGACACTCTTCAGGGGATATCGTCAGAATGAAGTGGAGATACTACCGAACTGGTTTATATACAGAGAAGAAGAGATCTCATTGG
>Ga0210059_1016662_pt1 | contig 10576 bp, 9 predicted proteins | sample Ectturendosymbi2_FD_188042 | JGI IMG/M metagenome (GOLD analysis project Ga0210059, IMG submission 188042) | Ecteinascidia turbinata endosymbiont from Florida, USA - Sample 2 (SPAdes) (version 2) | ecosystem: Host-associated > Tunicates > Ascidians > Unclassified | place: Key West, Florida... | reverse complement strand
AATACCAAAAACTGGTTTTACGAAAATCTATAAAAATACGAAACGGTGATTTTACGAAAATCTCCAAAAATGCCAACGGAAATCGTGTAACGTGAAGAACATTGTAAAAAATGATAGCAGATCCCCAGTTTGCAAAGTCGCAAACACGAAACATAATTAATGGACCGATGGACTACAAACCATGAGTGGAATAACTGTGACTTTCGAGCTGTAGAAAAGTAAAATTGATGAGTGGTATCTGAAATATGAAGGAATTTTTGTAGCATGTTAAGATTGTGGTGATGGGACCTTGAACAAATTCTGGAATATTTTGAGAGGAGTGGCATTTTTGCATCTAGCATTAGCGGTAGTAATGCTTGATCTTTATGAACAAATGCTGTTGACTTTTACGTCATTCAAATTTTCTCTTTGGATCATTTAAATCGGTGTTAGTTCCAAACATCAATCACCTTGAAAGCATTTTCAAAATGGTGATTGTTCAAAGATAAGCATTTGTTGCTTGAAACAGAAACAAGTTCAAAGGAACGCTAAAGCGAAATTTTGTTTTACACTCATTACAGTACTTTTTTGTTAAATTAGTGAATTTATTTAATGAGACAACGTTTTTCAGGAGTGAGAAGATTTTGCTTTCGATGTCACATCCATCACTGCGGAGGAATGAACGTCATGATGTAAAGTCGACAAAACCTGGATATTTTTATTCGTTTTTAATTTATATGATGTTGCTTTTGTTGTTTTTTATGGTTGTAGAGGTCCATGGCTCCACACGAAAAGTGTGTGAAAGCGAATGGGTTGAAATCGTAAAATCCCTGGCGCATTTAGAGCCAAAGTATTTTATGTGATGTATGTATTGATATGCAAGATGCTTGTTTTTACTCAATCATCAAACATCATTCTATTTGTGATTGGAATCATCAAAATATTATGAACATGCCTGCGGGAATACAAAGTAGCAAACCAGGTGTAGAGTCGATGGGATCTCGCATCTCTCAGAGGTGTTGCCATGTAGATTCACTTAGCAAATGAACCTGCGTAGGCAATGCGTTGTAGTGTAAAGCCTTGAGCCTGTCAATTAAAAACATAAATCGAAACTATGAAAAATTCACGAAAGGCAATCGCGAAAGCATACAAGCGAACTGCAACGGGTTTCCACTCGAGTGATGTGTTTGCAGACACCGCATGGTTCCCAACATAACCACCTACATTGACGATCACAGTTGCGATTTGCTGCAAAATCCCTGCCAAGCCGACTGTGGTGCAAGCTTTCGACGGAGGGCGAAGCCCTGTCGAACGTGCGAGTGAAAGTTGTTACACGGCGAAGCGGTCTCGATTAAAGAGTCAGCTTCGTTCAGAGAACGAAACTCCGTCAGACGCTACAACAGTTCCAGAAGAAGGCGAAGCTCTGTTGAAATCTGAGGAAGTTTTGAAGAAACAGTTGGAGCTATTATGCTTATGCTTAACAACATAACAGCGTTTGCGCTGGAAAGGGAAAGCGTGGTAAGCGTACGAAACTGTCTGAGCACAGCTACATCTTGTTAAAACAGAAATGATCACTGCGAACGGCGGTTCGAGTTCGAGCTTACCTGATGGGCTCTGTCAAAATTTTCTGTGATTTTGCACTTGGAATATTTCCACATGCGAACGCCGGTTCGCGCTTACATGGATCATGTCAGAATTTTCCAGGGCTTCGGACTTCAAACTATTTCAGCCTTTTCAGAATACTCACACACCGTCACCGAACTAAAATCCTAGAACCCCACGACAGGAGACGGTGCGAACCGGACATCCAAAGAGTGAAATTACAAAAATTACACTTTGTTGAAATCCTGTGACTGGATGCTTTTTCATATTGTAAGGCTACTAACGCATGCTGCATGGATCTGATGGCAACTTGCCTGAGGGGTGATACCAATGTATGTTAAGTGAACCGAGAAAGAGATGAAGCACTGCTATCGTTATCTTATGGCCTTCCACCTTATCTTTTCCCCCCCTTTTTAGGATGGTCAATTCCTGCTAGCCTATTGTTAATCTGCGACTTTAGTCTTCAAAATATCTCTCGTTTCTCTCCAGAGCCTGGTTCACAAGCTGGGGGGCGTGAAAGGTTCGCAAGGAGAGCACGAGCATGGCAGAGACATATTTTTGAAGTATTGAATGCACTGTTTTCATCATTCGTAAATTTATTATCATTTCATTATAAACGCCATAATCAAAACAAAGCGGACAGTACAGTGAACAAAACCGAGACCTCTTAACTTGCTTGTTCAAAGTTGGATTTAAGACCAAAGAATGCTTCATGCAACTATGGTGTCTTGTCAGCTGGGTTTCAGTTTTAGTGACAATGCGAGTTGTGTAACGATTTGGCCGCAGATTGCTAAAATAAATGATATAGAAACATGGTTTAGTACAAGGTAATCCTCGCTAACTAACCTGAAACAAAACAAATCTGCCATTGTTTAATATTGCATTAAGAATTTTAACCTCTAGATTCCACAAAAAAATCTTTTTTGTGATTTGCAAGCTTCCAAAAGTATTTTGACTGACATATATGTCATACGTATTGAAATTACGCAATTTTGCCAGTAATATTGAACTTTCGAGTTGTGAATTTTTTGTTATTTTGAAATTATTAGATTCCGTCTGGCAAAACAAAAAATAATTTTAGTAGCTTTTTTTATAAGCTTTGCAAAAGTTGTTGTTAAATTTGGTATTAAATCAAAGCACCTTCTTATCCAAGTTTGTCTTCCTACAATTTGCCTCAATACATTTTTGGTAATTTTTTTTATATTTTTTGTAAACGTGAGTAAATTTAACAATCGATGAGATTACAGCGCTCTTATGCACAGTTTAACATTTTGCTTCTGAAGCGTTCGCAGAAAACGCATCAAAATTGTTCGGACCACTGATGTCACAAAGGCGTGATGTCTGATCCGATGCACGTTTGACGTATCTGGTGGTCGTTACTGACTTTACGCAACCAGTTTCAATGAAGTTTATGTCCAACAGTTGTCATATCGACTAATCTAGATTGAACCGTCTGCATGTGTGATTACGGAATAAAACCAGCGCGGCACAATGTAAAATAGATTAGGGTTGCTTTACCACTGTCTTTCAACCTGACTGTTCGTTAAACACGCTTTCTTTAAAACATTTAATTTTTTTTTTTTGCATTCACCACTACATGCTTCAGCAACAATCATGAAAACATTTATAATTAATTTGATCTCACAAATTGTGTGTCTTTCTCAATATAGTTTTGTTAAGAATTTCTTGGGGGGTGTCGGTAATTCCAATTCCTGTAGCAACTGTAACACGCGTGTTTAAAACTGTGTTAACTTGCAACCTGTCAACCTGTTTCCATTATCCTTTTGTCAACAGTTGCAATATAAAGCGCACTTACACATGCACCGTTTCACATGATGCTTTTACCGGCTTCAAAGCACTGACAAAAAAAGAGTAATTCAATGAATAGGAAATCAAATCTACGCCGCTTATCGAACGTATCGCCAGTGAAAATCAGCGACAAAACTCAAGGAACGCTGAAAGAACTCACAAAGGCCACAAGACATTCCTAACACACTCCCCCGGAAATTCTTGTCAAGTAATTTAAAAAACAGACAAGAATTTCAAACTGGAAAGCTGGACCCAACCAAAATACGCTTCGTTTACTCCCTGTTTCAAATGTATGGCAAATCAAGTTTGCCCCGACTGTTGTCTCCGACCTTCCCAATCACAAACCTTCCAGAGGCCACTGGGAACAAACCGAACTGTCTTCAACAACAAACTCGATATCGTCTTCTGCGAAGTTCCAATCCTATTGACACCACTTGTGACGTGCAATGACAGTTGGCAAATAGCCTCACGAAAACCTCTTCCAAAATCGATTTGCTAAATATTGCACATTTCGCCAACCTCGTCGGACGGAGCTGTCATCTTCGTCAACAAAAACAAACAGGAAATTACTCATTACGATTGTTTTAAGGTAAAGCGCGAAACACTTTACAGTTAGTCATTAATCGGGTTTACTCTGTTCTGTAGCAAAATTAATATAACCGTATCATTTTTGCGGAACAGCATTTTAACAAAATTTGCCTGTATTTTATGCCATCGTTTATTTATTTATTTTACGACAATCTTGCTTCAGGCGGTAGCCTGACTTGTGCAATTTTGTCGTGTCACTTCGAAAAACATTTCTACCTTAAAATACAGCATGAGTAAATTCCAAAAAAAAACATAAATAATACGCGAAACGAATACACTGCTCCACTGGAATCTATAACAACATTTCAGAAATTCGTCAACAGCGTTAAAAATAGCAAATGAAACGGCAGTCGGCGCATCGGGCACACCATGTAGATATAAGAGCAACAAATTGGTATGACCCAAGCGTTCAAATCGTTCAGCAAAGCCGGTTTCGTTCAGAATATCATGAACTTTGTTATGAAGTGCTGTTCGTGCTGGGCAGTGAACGCTACAATGGAAGAATAGGTGTAATTCGGTCTCCATTTCACCACATATACAAACACGGTAGTTGTTTTTAGTGATATTTAACGGACTATGGCCGAAGCGAAGCATACAGCGAAAGGAAGTCATCTGGGGATTAAGTCCTAACAAATGATGAGTACTTTTTTTTGATATGTGATAATGGGAATTTAAGCGATTCATGAAGATGGAGTGGCTGGCTGAAGATTTGATTTCCAGTGGTAGAGAATTCCACAAGCTGGAAGCCTTACGGAGGAAGAAGTTATAGGACAAATATTTTTTTTACAAGTGGTATTTGAAAAATGTCTTTGTGACGTAAAGCATACGAAACAAGTTCTTTGAACGATCTGAAAGAACTGGCAGGAAAGGGGCAGGGTACCATATCAAAAATTAATTTGGATACATAACAAAGCAGAGATTTTTTTCTACGTAAATTTAGGCTTGTGAGGTTTAGATCGGCTAGTACATCGTTGGAAGATGTAGTTTTAAGACAACCTAGTATTATTTTATCAGTGGAGAGTTGTGCTTTGTCTAACATTCGATTGTCGTAATCAGAACAGTTGTCGTAGATGATATTACCATAGTCAAAGACCGGTAATATGTTCGTTTTGTATATCGTGAGGAGAGCATGGCGAGGCACAAGATTGACGAATGAATGAAGACAGTTAATTTTGGTCATCACTTTCTGATGTAAGTGTATAATATGAGTGTGCCAAGAGAGGCTGTGGTGAAATAGTAAGCCTAGAAGTTTGTATGTATCTGTTTCCGAGAAGTGGGTATTATTAAATAATAAAGGGGGGTGATCATTCCTGTACTTAGATATGGTCATAACCGTAGTTTTTGGGGGGTTGAAAGTAACATTCCAAAGCTCAGACCAATGGTGCAACGTGCAGAGATCTTTAGTAAGCACACTGTGCAAGTGGACAGGACACTTATCTGAATAAAACAGGGTGGTGTCATCTACAAAAAGAGAAATAGACGCTTTAATATTTGTAGCAATGTCATTAACATAGATTAAAAAAAACACAGGCCCTAAAACAGATACTTGAGGAACACCACAATTCGTATACTTAAGATCCGAACGAGAACGGCCCAGAAGAACGACTTGAGAACGACGGAAGAGGAGATAAGAGGATAGCAGATTTAAGAGAGAGCCAACAATTCCAAGTTGTTGCAATTTAAAGATTAAGCACGTATGATCAACACGATCAAAAGCTTTAGAAATGTCAAGGAAAACTATTCTTGAAGAGAGATTTGAATTTTAGGCTTGGTACAAACTGTGACAGGTACCAAGCAATGAAGTTAAGGTAGAATTTTTTTCCGAAAGGCAGAGTTGTTAGGTATTAACAGTTTATGGTATTCTAGGTAGCTGTAAACATGCTTATGAAGACGTTTTTCGAACACTTTTGAAAGAGAAGGCAACAACGCAATTGGACGGTAATTTTCAACAACTGTTTGAGAACCGGTTTTATGAATTGGAATTACAGTAGCAGTCTTCCAAGATGTGGGGAATACTTCTGAAGACAAAATTAGGTTAAAAAGAAGACTGAAAGGAGTAGCGAGCGATTGGCTGCAAATTTTTAGGATTCGATTGGGCAAATTGTCAAAGCCTTTGCATTTATTTGGATGTAGACTACTTAAAACACGAAATACTTGAAATGGATCAAAGGTTGGAGGGAGTAATCGATGATCAGTAAGAAAGTGGAAAGGTGGCAATTTATTTATATCAGAAGCAGGAGAATTAGAAATTGAAGCAAAATATTCATTGAAAAGATTGCCCTTCACATATTCATCATGCACAGGTTTTCCATTTAGGGTTAATGGGTAGTTGCATTGTTTGTTTGGTTTCCAGAACTGATTTAAAAGGCTCCAGTAATCAGCATGAGATGTATTAGTGGTGTTTAGTTTATTTACATAGCTCATGTTATAACTTTGTTTAGCCAATTTGATTTTGCGTTGGATCAGGTTTCTAAGTTTGTTATAGAGACGTTTGCAGTTAATATTGTTGGTTTTACGCCAACGTTTGTAGTATCGAGTTCGCTTACGAATTAAAGTTTTAAGCTCGTGATTAAACCAAGGTTTATTTCTTTTAGAATGATAAATAATTTTTGTAGGAATGAAGGTTTTAAGAGTTTGATTAATAACGTCCGAAACATTAAGAAGTGCACAGTCGACATTGGGCGAGTTCATGATAATAAATTCCCAGGGAGTTGCATAAAGAGCATTATTCAAGTCTGGAAAATTTCCTTTGTCATAATCCCATACGGTAACTGGTTTGGAAGCTGAACACCGCTGAAGGGAAAAATTAAATTTAATAAAAATGGGATTGTGATATAAGTTGCTGATAGGATCTAAAATACCATGAGAGACTACAGCGAAGGGTATATTTGTTAGAACCCATCAAGAATCTTACATTCGCGAGTTGGAGTGTCAATTAATTGCTAAAGGCCGTAAGCTGACAAAGTACGAAAAAGGTTGGTCTGAAGCTGAACAGGTTTCCCAACAGAATGATCGTTAAAATCACCAACAAGCAGGATACAGCAACAAGGATCAATTAGAAGCTACTCGATAACAGTGGATAAGGACTCGATAAACGTTTGCTTGAAGAGGGAGGTGGTCTTCGGTGGAAGATAACAAACCGCAAGGTATAGACTACGGGAATTTATAGTTTTGAGTTCAAGCCACAATATTTCTACGTCTGGTGATTCGAAGTCAAAGCGGCGAACACAATAGATGTTATTTTTAACGTAAGCTAAAACACCACCACCATGCCGATTGCGATCTAAGCGAAAAGGATCACGGTAACCAATAAGACGAATGGAGTTTGCGTCGATCGAGTTATCTAACCAAGTTTCAGTTAAGCATATGACATCAAAGTTATACTCAGCAGCCAGAACATTAATTTCGTCTAGTTTCATAGTACTATTGTGAGCAATCATGCTTCTAGTGTTTACATGCAGGACTGAAACGTCCCGTGATCTTACCGTCATTTCAACGGTTTTAACTAGTCAGGTAAGACCTTCTCACCGTTGGCATAAAGACAGTATTCAACGTCTTCTATTTTCCATCTAATCTTTTTTCCAGAAGGAAAAATCGTTAACATGCATTAACATTTCGTAACATTCAAGCCATCGTTAACATTTCGTATCTTACGACTTCTTTTAACGAAAGTAACAACCATTGCAAAGTTCGAATGCTAGATGCATGTACCTCATCAGCAGCTTAAATTTCTTTTTCTTCCGAATGTATTTGCTTTCTGTAAGTTGTGTTGCTCCTTTGTGTAGTGTTGCTTCGCTCATTAAGTAACTATTTCAACCACCGCATAGCCTATGATGATGTTGCACAAACGAACCACACCATTGCTTCAATCTGTAACCGATTGCGTTGTGAAAAGGCATGCCCACTACCTTGGGTTTTAATCCGATCAGCAAATATTCAAACTTGCTTCATTTGAACATCAATTGATGACGGTGTGAATGCTAGTATCAAAGCAAAACATATTCACAGACGACAACCTGCTAACCCATTCGGTTCTACGTAGCATACAGCCCCAAACATTTTCCCTGTTTTAACAAATCCAAACAAGAAATTACTCATTACGACTGCTTTAACCGAAAGCGCGAATCACTTTACATTAAGTAATCATCCGACTTACCCTGTTCTGAACAAAACTGTACGATCGTATGATTCTGCGGAGCACAGTATTCACAAAACTCGCCTGTTTGTTTCATATCATCGTCAACATTTCGTTTTCTTTCGATTTAATTATTCGAAAGTAGCAAGCGTTTAAAAATCAAATGATAGAGGCGCATCATCTAATCAGCAGCTTAATTTCGCCGCCAGTCACTATTTCGCGTTCGCGTAACTGACCGAGGGTGCAACCGTCGCTCGAACATCTTGAACTGTCGGATCTTAAACTATTTTATTCAAAAACTGGGAATGTTTCAGCGTCAGATGGCATTGACAACTGCGCACGTCGATAACTAACCGCACCTCTACGACACCAGCTCGTTGTGCTGAAGCAATTTTTTTTTCAAAAACTGTATGCAATGTCACAGGTCTACGGTCTATAAAAAAATTATGAAACATATCCCCAACGCACTATGCATTATTTTGTGAAAACACAAACCAGCTATAACAGTTGCAGCAAGTATTCACTTCCCTTTTGCAAGTTTTCAGTAACAACAACTAACCCGCGAGAATGTTTCATTTGTTCAAAATAAACGAACCACGAAAGTTTCGTGGCGTTGCTTTTGTACGAAAGTACAAATGATTTCAAAGTTCAAATGCTACATGCGCGACACTTTGATCCAAACTAGCCACACCATTGCTTTAACCTGTAACTGACTGCGTGGTGGAAATGCATACCGGGTTTTAATTCGATAACATATCCACAGATGACAACTTGCTAACTCATTCTGCTCTTCTGCGTACCATACCCCTCTGACCGTTTATCCTGTTTTAACAAAACCAAACAAAAACAAGTATTCCAGCAGGTGCATTTTCTCCAGTGAATATCGTAACAAGACGAGTTCAAACCGATAAAACATGCTCTTGCAGGTAAGAGACGAATTGTCCTTTCACGGCCTGATGTTGCTTGCTATTCAGCTCGAGTTGATCAGAAACGTACTTGAATTTCTCTTTCAAAATCTCAAAAGCAGCATCGGCAATTCTTTCGAGATACTGCATTAATTTTTGTCATGAACTTGGCGTTGTGAGCTGGCGTTTATAAAACATTTCGGTTGTTCAAAGTTGGGCACGTGTGCATCGTTATGCAACGGTTGCAACGAGCGTTCAGCTTTGTTTTGCTAGTTGTCGGTAACATCAACCACCCGCGATGTTAAGTTTTGCGGAAAGATTTTTCTGTGCAACGTTTTTTCTCCTATGCTCTGTTCAGAATTTTAACATCGCCACTATCCAATCTTTTGAAAACTGTGTTTACAAAAAGCCACGCTGAAGGTTTAGCAGTCACCTCTTTTGCATCATTTTGCCTTCGCAAACACCCACTTCTAACCTTTATCATGCGCTCGAAGTGGCGCTTGATTCTTTTTTGTTTTTTCTGAAACCTTTTGGGTGAACAAAACGCACGACGGTTAAAAAGATGCGTTAGTTACGTCCGGTAAGTTTTCCATCAACTTTTGTTCCAACCAATCCAAATGTGCAAAACGTTCAACGATGTTTCACTCTCACTCACATGTCCAAGCAGATTCAATTTAACACAAACCAAGTAGTTTGCTGTAAAATCTGTCGAAGACAGCTTTCACAGTTTTGATTCGGCAATTGCGTATCAGTGCAACTGCTATCTTCAAAATATTTGCAGTAGCGCGTGTTGACAACGTAAATAAACCGCTCTGACTTTGTCTCGTCTTTTCAAAAACAACCGAATGCATCGTCACAGGTTTGGAGATAGTTGTACGTACTCGCCACTAACGGTCTGTGCATCACGACACCCTTTGCATCGCCTTGTTCGTCGCAATTTCCAACGTCGTCGCACTGTCGCCAGTGGCGTTGATGATCAGTGGCAAGGTGATTTGCTTGACTTGCCAAATCCGAAAATGTTCAATAACGGTCACACGTTCATGTTGCTTGTTGTTGAAAAGTTTTAAAACTTTGCATGAGCTGAGCAGCTGAAGAACAAAACAGGCAATTATATTCTCAAAACCTTTGCAAAAATTCTGAGCAGAGGCGGGCTGAAGACGTTGTTTTTGTACACGGACCGTGGTCTCGAGTTCGCAAACAAGATTCACTTTTTAACGGCACAAAATCAAGAAACAGAATCTTCCAACACCGAGCGACTGATCAGAACGCTTTGGTCTCGAATCTGGCGATACTTCACATCCAAAGACACCGAAAGGCACGTCGACGTGCTTCCAGATTTTCACGATCCTACAATGCAACATTTCATCGCAGCATGAAACGAAGTCATCACCGACAGCCATCACACAACCAACTCGCGATTGTGCAGCAAACCGGTAATCTCTCAGCAACGGCGTAGTCCAGCTCACTTCTCGTTATAAACAAATTTTGTTGCCACCTCTAAATTTCTTTTTCGCAACACAAGTGCTTTTGTGTTCGTTTGTTTCTTGAAAGTGGTTTC
>Ga0210059_1016661_pt1 | contig 10577 bp, 3 predicted proteins | sample Ectturendosymbi2_FD_188042 | JGI IMG/M metagenome (GOLD analysis project Ga0210059, IMG submission 188042) | Ecteinascidia turbinata endosymbiont from Florida, USA - Sample 2 (SPAdes) (version 2) | ecosystem: Host-associated > Tunicates > Ascidians > Unclassified | place: Key West, Florida... | reverse complement strand
CGGGGGGCGGCCGCCCTCCCCGCCCCTCACGTCTCGTACGCCACTGCTTTTTCATGTAATTTATATTTCGTGATTCTGGCATGGGTACAAAGTTTAAATAATTTTGAAAAACTCATGAAACCCTGATGTCCGCAAGAATTTTTTCACAAAAATACGTCTCATGAACAATAACTTTTCATGTGATCGGCCCATCATGATTCCGGCATGGTTGCAACGTTAAAATATTTTTGAAAAACTCATGAAACTGTGATGTCCGCCAGAATCTTTTTGGAAAAATATCTCCCACGAATAATTACTATTCATATAATGCACATTTCGTGATTCTAGCATGTGTACAATGTTGAAATATTTTTGAAAAACTCATGAAACTGCCATGTCCGCCAGAATTTTTTTAAAAAAATATGTCTCACGAACATTTATATTTCATATGAATCACCCATCATGATTTTCACATGGGTACAAAGTTGAAATAATTTTGAAAAACTAATGAAATTGTGATGTCCGCTAGAATTTTTTCACAAAAATATGTCTCACGAACAATTACTTTTCATGTGATTCACATTTCGTGATTGTAACATGGGTACAAAGTTAAAATCATTTTGAAAAACTCGTGGAAGTGTGATGTCTGCCAGAATTTTTTCACAAAATACGTCTCACGAATATTAACCTTTCATGTGATCGACCGATCATGAATCTAGCATGGGTACAAAGTTGAAATCATTCTGAACAACTCATGAAACTGCTGCTATCTGGCTGCTATGCAGTATAAAATAAGAGAAGACACCTGGGCTAGACATAGTAGCCTACATTTTGTTACAACACTCACTACACAATATACGTTGATCAAGCGGAAATTGACTTCTGGACATATAAAACTAGGCATGTAGGCAGAGCCGGATAAATGAACGCGAGGCCCATCAGGGCAAAGTCGTGACCTCGAGGCCCCCGACAAGCTTAGTACAAGTGCGCAGTTCACGCCTTTGGCAACAGAGGCAGGTTGCAAAACTTGCTAGGGCATTGTTGTACTCTTGGTCTTTATGGCATAAATATAATACGGCAATAAATCTTCAAATGTTCACTTCAAGTCATGGGAATAGGCGTTTTACTGCATGTGACCAAGGCTTCCACCGGGGATTTTTCCACCCAGATCTGCTTTTTAGTCGACCTGTGTGTCTAGGTTATTATGAAAAATCGTGTGTTTTCTGTGATTTTTGAAGTGATAAATTCAACAGCAACTTCATTGTGTTCAATACTATAAAGATAACTTTACATCACAGTGTTTACATGAGCACATCAGGTGAGAAAGTACGGTTGTCGGATGAAGCAGAACGTGTTCAATCGGTTTCATCAGGGTTATATACAGTGGTGTGTTTTAAGGGAAGGCAAGCGAGGCACTTGCCTCGGGCCCCCTTTGTAACTGTAATGTGTAAAGTAGCCTACCTTGCCTTCAAAGGGGCCCAACAGCAACTGCAATATATAATTGGGCCACGTTGCTTTCATAGGTGCCCCCAACAGCAGTTGTAATGTATATATACCTTGGTTTCAAAGGGACCCAAAGTAACTGTAATGTACGTTTCTTTCAAAAGGCCCCATAACTTCACTGATTTCTAGTGCTTCACATTTCAATTTGGGGGATGGAAGCTTTCTTTAGGGTGCTAAGCGGTGACGGGACAGGAATTTTGGGCCCCAAGTGCTCTGAATCCAGATAGTCCAGCGGGAAGTACAGCGTTTGTAGCGAATTCTCGCTTTGTTCCAGCTAGCCGTCCTGTTGGCCACCCGAAGTAACATACAGAGTCTAGCTGTGAGACGTAGCAACAAAAATAAGAGTTTTTCTTAAAAACGGGTTGACACTACGGCAGCAGAAGGGACAGCGGTACATCACGATGTTTTATTTATATATATTCAAAGTGAAACTATAAATATAAATGCTGGAGTAGGCTATGCTTACATGTAGTGCAGAAATTTATATAAATTATCTTTTTTCTGAGGCATAAGGTAATTTAACCCAAGTCGAAAGCACCTTTCCACAACGCTGATAACTAGCATGTGAACAGAGATCATCCGCGGATACTAGTGAAAAAAGCTCAACGAAACCAGTCAGGTTTTGTTGTCCTTTGACGTTTTCGTTCAATAGACAGATGCGTAACTATATTGGCATCACTGTTCATTTCATTTCAAACGAAATGCAACAGAATGTTATGCGCTGCGCTTGCAGACGGTCCAAAGGCCATCACACAGCTGTAAAAATCGTAACCCGCAGTTTGAAAAATAGTCAGAAATAATTAGAAATTACTAACAAACGAATTTTCAACGATGCTGGACGAATGCTCAAGCCTGATAGATATCGTTTTACTGATAAAAGATTCGAAGAGTTGTGTTATCAACTGTAACAAACATTTCAAATATTGTTTTTTGTTTATGCAATATTTAACTCTTTGATGCACGTCATAATTGACGGGGACAGAGGGGCGAATTTAGTAGCGTAACTGACGGGGGGGCAGGGGTGCGCGCCGCCCCCCCTGGCAAGCTGAATGTAACAAATGGGCCTCCCTCAGAGATTTCATGAACTGTAGAATATAAAAGTGCTTCTAAAATTTTTGGAAATCCGTTGGTCTTGACATTTCAAATACTGAAATACTGCAGTGCTTAGCAAGCCAACAATCATCAAATGAATCGTAAATTCAAAGTTGTTGCAGTGCAGCGGCGTGCATGGTACAATACATCATCTTGAACGTGCATACTGTGTGTGATGTAATAGTCGCCCGTAGGTGTGGAACGTTGGCGACATTTGCAGCCATTACACTTATACTTGCTTTGGACTATTTGATGGAGTTGTGAATAAGTTTATATCTGAAAGCTGTCTTGTACATTTCCTTGAGATAAGGCAGTGACCTTGAGATTAGAATACAGAGAAAGTTGTGCGGTGACACTACAACTTTCTTTTTTGTTTTGCAAAGCCAATTAACAAACCTGTGTGCAATTCACCGCTGGATGTTAACCAGCGGTGTTGATTTTAGCATCTCGGCTGAAGGTGATAACTTCGGTTTTCTGGCCATCTCAGCGGGTACCGCGGCTTTCGTCAGCGCAGCGTACTTTACACCTCCTTGAAGTGAAATATGGGATTAAGTCCGCGGTATGGGTCGCGACCCAAACAAGGGTTGCGATTTCACAAAGCGTCAGAAAATACGTTGCGCCGAGGCGATCAAAAACCTAAACCTGAGTTGCAATTTTTCAAACTTTTTTGTTTCTGTTTGCAGTGTAGCGTAGGCACTTGAGAGAACACTAGAATGCTGACATTGAAAACGAACTTGTGTTCATGGGTGTCCGCAGGAGGACAAAATGGGAATTTGCCACCACCTGGAAATTGGGACTAAGAACCAACAGTTTCTAGAAAACCTAACCTGAAATCAGCAGCTTAATTGACTTAATTCTTGCAATGACAGTTTTACTTTCAGATAGGACACTCACACTGCGCAAGAACCGGGTTCACTGTTGTGGTGTCATGCAATTTTGAGCTTGCAGTTAACTCATGTCCGTTACATTGCCTGCAGAGGCGGGTTGCGAAACTTGTGTGCGGATAGTTCTAAAATTGGCCTTCATTGCATAACAGTAACATGGCAACAAACGTTCACTTCAAGTTGCGGTAGTAGGCGTATAGCTGCATGTGACTGATGAAGGCATCTGTGCAGGGTTGCCAGATTGGCCATTTCATGGCCAATTTCGAAAAATTTGGCCATTTTTAAAGTGCGCTGGCCATGAAAAAACGCTTCTGGCCATTTTGTGAACTTTGGCCATTTTTTAGCCATTTTTTCGGTTTCTTACTGTAAAGTTAAATTTTCATTACATATTTTGTCTTTTTGTATTTTTTGGACTGTCTTCATCTTCATGACATTGTTAGTGTTACCGGTAACACCATCGTATTTCAACCTTAGATTGCTTTGAAGTGTGTAGTAATAATTTAGCCCTTGCAGTCAGTAGACTTTGTGCAGGTGCTTCATTCATTCAGTGATAATCGTTTGATTACCATTAGTAGCAGCTTCACTTGCGCTGTATCTGAAGACTGCTGCACTCGGTTGTGTGGCTGATAATGTTATAGTGAAAGCATTTTATATTGTTGGTAAAATTTTACTTTCAGAAATTTTTCATCACTTTTACAGTAACACTCTGCAGTACTTCAACCTTGTAGGCTAATTTTTGAAGTGTGTTACTGTATCCGTATTTAGCCATTGCAATCTGTAGATTTTGTGCAAGTGTTTTCAGTCGGATCTGAGATGAGGCAGTGTTTGCTCTCAAGTGTTCCTACCTTTTCATTCATACTGTACGTGAACTCAATGATGGTTTTGAGCATGTGATTAACTGATTATGATCATCAACTTAATGCAATTCATGACTTTAACCTTTTGTTCATATACTTGGAGCACAAGATCATGAGAATTCTAGCCTTGTCCTTGAATTGAAAAGTTAATTTCATTGTTTAACCAAAAATGGGTCAGAATTGAAGCATGTATCTGCAATAGTATTTAAGATCAGGTTCTTAGTTTTATTAAGTTTAATTAAGACAAGCTGCAGTACATAATGTCAAGTTCATGGCAGAAATTGCTGTTTTAGGGTTAAAACTTGATTCTTTGTCAAAAAAAACAATTGTTTCCGGCAAAAAATACGCTTCCAAACAGTTTGAGACCCCTACGAATATAGAAATTACCACAATTAAAGCATTTTGTTATTTTGGCCGTTACTTTTTCAAAAAACAACCATTTTGGCCATTTTTTTATCAGAATTTTGACCATAAGCTACAGAAAATAGCTGGCAACCCTGCATCTGTGGCAGGTAATGCATCGAGACAATGACTGCTGATTCCAGTAAGTCACGTACTTTTATACAATGTGAAAAGAAACCTTGCTGCCAACGAAGCGCATTTTTGGCACTGTTGCCGTAACATGGGTCATTTTCCTTGTGGTGTAGAAAGGCTAAAGCGTTATGTGAACGCCCATTTGCATTGCATCGTCAGCAGCCTGAAATGGGCAAGCAAAATGTCGACTTTGCCGATCAATGGAAAAATTTCTGTGAACGCCTATGCCTGTGTTGTTTATGCTTATAATGTAACGTCTGCTTTGTACTATGCTATAACTAACCAATTTTGTGTTATTCGAGTATTCTTTGTTTCAACCTCTCGGTGTCGGTTAGCATGTCGTTGAATGTGCGATTCACCACGAACCAGGTGTGCATGAAGACTTACACCCACATATATATGGAGCAAACATGCGAAAACTAAAGCCCATATATATGCAATGTATGTCAATTTTTGGGAACTAATTATGGCATTCCCAAACGGTGGCCAGTGGTCACCCTTCAGCAAAGCTTGCCCCCCTGGCACAAACCTTTAGTTACGCCACTGGGAGAATTGCCCCACTAGCAAGCTAAATGTAAAAACTAGGCCACCACTTGGCTTATATTTAAATTTTAATATTATTTTGGTTTTGAGTAGGTTGTCGTTTTTTTTTGCATTTTTCGAAGTATTTTCTGTTGAAATTTTAGGGTTTAAGTATAGCCATCCATCCAAATCCTTATTCACCATTAATTATAAAGTTTTTTTGGGTGTTGGATGGTGGGACCTCTGCAGTGGCCAGTGGGCCTCTTTCAGCTAAGTTTTCCCGCATGGCTCAAAACGCTAATTACGCCACTGGTTTGTTGACTGCATAAATCCTCAATAAGCAATTCATGTGTTTTTTTCGGTGCTTAATCCTTACAGATTGGTAATTTTGTTTATTGCATTTATTCATATCGTATGTTGTCTGAGCATATTCTTATATCAAACCATGCACATCGATATATTTTCTTTCTGAGGATGTTTTAAGACAAATCTAATCGCGATTGTAATCGTGATTACTTTCAATGTAATCGTGATCCATTTCATTGTGATTTGGTTTATTTGTAATAGTAATCAAGCATGTGACAAGTAACCATAATCGATTACATGTGTGATGTAATAGCCCCACGTCTGGTACAAAGTTGATATATATTTGAAAAACTCACGAATGTCCGCCTGAAATTTTTAACAAAACTACCTTTCTTTAAACAATTTCGTTTCTGGAACTGGCAACCGAGAATATAAACTTATCGTATTGTGCTGCCATTGGCTTGCACCAGTGCAAAGAGTAAATTAATAGAATTTTTTGTGATGGAGAATCCTATAGTGTTCTGATCAGACATTACAAATTATCAAACAGTGGCATAGCCATCACTAAATTTTGGGGGAGCCAAAATGTTTGATTTTAGGCTAGTAGCAGTATTTTGTTTCGGACGCTGCTTCTCAAATCGCAAAATGACTAGATATGCTAAAAATTTTGGGGAGGCCATGGCCCCTTGCCTACGCCCAAGGGCGTACGCAAGGGGGGGTTTTGGGGTTAAAATGAAACTCCCCCCATGAAAACTGAATGAAAGTCCCCCCATGAAAATTTTCTTCGTACGCCACTGGCTACGCCTATGCTGCCAACTCCATTTCGTCTTTGAAACGCTCTGTTGCATTTAACCTGCACCCATATTCCAACGTAGCCTAGTTGTCACCCTTCAGTTTTTTGCTGATTCCTCGACTTTATGTTGTTGCAATACGGTGCGTTGTAAGATGCTACGTCGCTGTGCTGTGGCTCAATGAACAGTAAAACCTAAGTTCAGATGATCAAAAGATGTGCAGCAGTTTTTTCGCAGGCGAAAGAAACAGCATAAGAAAAACTGATATTGAGGCATTGCACTGAATGAGCAAATGATTCGCATTGCATGTAGCCTACAATACCATGATTTCATGATCAAAGAACGGTTGAGACAAAGACAACAGCAACGCCTGCTGCATTCGGGATGTAAAACCGACCTTGGAGGTTGATTGCAACCTGTGAAAGATATTTGTAACAGTGACATTTTGATACTTGGATCGTAAAAATGTAATGCCATTGTATTCTCCATAGGCAATGCCCTGTCAGAACATACATGGATGAACTAGAATGATGTTAAAATTAGTCCTCACCGCACGAAAGACTCGTTTGCGACTTTGCTGAAGTTTAACTTGTCTTGGGCAGAATCTCGAAGCATAGTGGGAAATACCATCTTGAAATTTTAGCTTTCATAGTCGTGAAGTACATATAGCTTGACAAGTGGATTTGCGGACGTCAGTAAAAATTTAAAACGATATGTTTTCAATGATACAAAATGGGGGAACAGACTGCTTGGCGATTGTCGTTAACTTCCTGTTGGCAAACGACACGTACACTTTAAATCAAATTTTTACGAAATATATACCCAGTATATTTTTTTGAAACAATGTGCTATTTTTTAGAATTTGATTTCGGTGTGGCAACTGGTGGCAGGCCGAAGCCTGAATTTTTACTTCTTACTGGGACGGTTGAGGTAAACGCTCTTGTCCAAGGGAAATACGGCGATTCAATCAGTGCCCGAACACCCAACCTTTTAAGTGAGAGCGGGACACCCTGTTATTGAGCATCGCTGCCCATATCATCTTGTTGCAAGATCATTTTCACAAGTTCTGTGTTCTACTTCTTCTCATGTCACTTCAAACTTAAACGCGTCCGCACCAATGTTCCACTCATAACCTGGCATTGGGAAACAGAACAGCAAGGTCTACTTTTGTGCATTGTGTTGGTAGCACTAGGGGACAGGAAGATGAGCCATTGTTTGTTCCTCCTCGCAGAGGCAGCTGTTATCACCATCGTTTTTATAACCCCATTTGACCAGGTTGGCTTTGCGAGGCCAATCGCAGTTCTCAGGCGGTTGAGGTTGAGGTAAGCCCAGAACAGTGACATCTCGTCTCGCAAGAGCCAGGGGAAGTTATTCCTGTGGAGTGATAGCCTTCTTGTTTGGTTTTTCTGTTAGGTGTTCCTGCCGCATGGACAATAATAGCTGACTGCGACGTTGGGTGTCGAGGACATTTACACAGTGGAGGAAGCTGTGCCTAGATTTCATTCTTTTATTTGATATTACGTGGTTGAAAAGGGGATTTCGTAGATCGCTTTCCTGCTTCAGTTTTTCATGTTGTGATGCCACAGTTATTCTAATGTACGGAGGAGCCAAGCCACTCGACAAGTAGAGATTCTCTACATTCGTGGGTTTAAAGCGCGGCATGCGCTATTCAGGACTGAATCTAACTTTGCGGCGTGAGCCAATCGACACGAAACAAGAGAGGTTTATTCTGTGGCAGAAAAATTTAAGCCAGGGCCGTAGTATGTATTGTTTTTGTTTTCCACTAACAAACTTAGGCTACTCAACTATCACTGTGTTCCACTCGGGCCCGTAACCAGGGGTCGAAGCCCCCCAAGAAAAATTTTCGCCCCCTGGAAAAATATGTTGGACATTGTTCAAAAGTATTGGACATAGTTTAAAAATTTTTGGCCACTCTCAGAAAACTCTTCGCCCCACCTGGTGTCCCAAGCTGGTTACGGGCCTGGCTCCACTTACCAGCTTCTTCAACGTTTGTCATATTACTTCATACCTAAACTTTAACGATTTACTGTATAAGCTTTAAAGTATATTTTTATTGAGTTTGATTAATAAATTTTCGAAACCTACTTCAACATCTTTTACGTCGAAAGCGGCACTATAAGCAAGTTTTGCTGCTCTTTTTTACTAACATATCTTTGACTTACAGTCACGAACAGTAGGCATATGTTTCTCGTTGGAACATTTCAGTTTGGTGGCATTCAGAAAACAGAAATGCTAACAAGTAGTTTGGATCTGATTCAAGTTAGAGTCGTCTAAACGATATTAAAGTCCGTTCCAGGTAGATTCAAATCGATCAAGTCCAAATTGGGTCAAGTCCAGTCACAATTTTTTTCAATTCAATTCGAGTCTGTGGATTATTTTTCAAGTCATTGTTGAACCACACAATTAGGAACTGGTCTGCCTTTTTTCTTTTTAAACATAATGCCTATTGCAGTTGAAATAAATATCCTAGAGTAATTTTGCCATTTTCACTGTCATTCTAACTTGCCAAAAGTGTCCTTCAGTTTGACTGCATAAGGAAAGGAAGAATCTCTTACGTAATGTCAAACAATTTCTGCAAGTTTATTAAGGTTCCAATGAAGTGGCAATCAGTTTCAGTTTAGTCTCTTTCGAATAGAAATAATAACACAAGCACTCCACAGATGGACATTACTAACACATTGTGCGAAACGCATCATCAAATTTGTCGAAACTCTTTACGCCAATGTCAATGGTTTTGAATTGCGTGTTGCGTTGACACAACAGGCTACTGGTTGTGCGTAGTCTTCAATCTCAAACATCTACGAAGAACAGAGAAATCTAATGATTAAAGACAATTACAAACATGAGCTGGCTAATTTCAAGTAGGTCTACCATTTTGATAGATCACCACTGTCACTTGCATTTGATGAGTATTTCAAGCTTATCAAAAGTTTTTGCTGATAAAATACCGAGTAAACGTAAACACAACAAACCTTCAATGCAATCGAAATTTGGTCGAAACGACTGAAGATTTAACGAACAGTCTATGTTCACTCTTATTTCCGCTCACAAAGATGTGTTGACCTAGTATTAGTGAAATACAACATTCACTTATTTTAAAGCAAGTGTGTGGGTTTGCATATTTATGTGTCTTTGTCTTGCACATTCATGTGTTTTTTAGTAAAATGTTGCATTTTTGCAAAGTTTCTATAAACACATTTTGCGAACAATGAATTTGAGTAATTTATTTCCCAATTTGATGTAGGCCTACAGTATATTACTTTGACATTGTGGTGTTAGGCTATATATCGTTGGGGTAACAGGTGCTGGATTATGCATTTGCTGTGTTCTCAAGCATGACCTTGACTCGAGTGCACACTATTCGTCTATGCAATGACAAATTGCGTATCCATTTGCCTTCATTAGTCACTGTTTTTACAAAACAGACCATGTTGCGACTTAATGTTTTGACCACAAACAACTCGCCATTACTGGTACACTATACAAATATCAAGGTTTCCTGAAACACTCATTCTAATGTGGCATTATTTATAAATATGCAATGAATCACCCTTGATCCACACCGTAAAAATTATTTTCGTCATGCGTTTGTAACAAATTTGGAGTTCCAGCGTATTCTTGTCATAAAGCAACACCGGCCCTTGCAACTTCTCGGCATATTTTACGCCTTGAGTTGTTCTCCAAGTAGAACTGTAAATATACACCTACATTCTCAAAACTGTATATTTATATAACCAACCTTTTTATCTCGAAAGCAATTTCGTATCAACAGAAGTCTGCTACCCAAATGATCTATAGTTTTTCGCAGCTTCCAGCACTTTGATGTATGTGGTCGATTACTTCCACGAATTTATTCAAATTACAGTAGTCAGCGTAGGGCAATGGCTATTAGTATTTTTTGTTTGGGTTCAAATGCCGTAGATATCTGTTATAATGGGTTTCTAGACCATATAAATCCAGAAGCCGCATTTAGTTACATCCGAAAGTTTCTACATGGGTTCGATCTTAGATGTAACAAGGACGACATTCACGAAAGCTAAAGTTCGCTTGGTCTCCCTAAAGTTTCTGATGTCTCATCTAAATAATTG
>Ga0210059_1016660_pt1 | contig 10577 bp, 6 predicted proteins | sample Ectturendosymbi2_FD_188042 | JGI IMG/M metagenome (GOLD analysis project Ga0210059, IMG submission 188042) | Ecteinascidia turbinata endosymbiont from Florida, USA - Sample 2 (SPAdes) (version 2) | ecosystem: Host-associated > Tunicates > Ascidians > Unclassified | place: Key West, Florida... | reverse complement strand
GTTGAAAGTACCCCCGATTCCCCTGCTCGTGATACTTCACTCCCTGCCTCAGCTGATGCTGATATATCTGACGATGGCGGGCGTGTTGCCTCGAGACGGTCCGCTCGCAGTAACAAAGGGGTACCGCCACTGCGATACGGGTATTAATATTGTTATGATACGGCACTTCGAATATGTGTAGGCTACTATATACTGCTGTCGTGTTTCTTTTGTGCATTTGCATATTGCTATGTGCTTTTGTTCGTACACCAATATGTTTTCAACTTCTTTTAATTTAGCAGGGGGTGGAATGTAGTAATAATTAATCACGTGCCTTGCTCAAGCCGCGGCTCTTGGCTTGGCGTCCATCGCCACTTTTTTAATTGGAAGCGTGGCGTTTGCTATCAGGCAGTTGTGTGAAGTATGAGTCGGCTCGGTCGCCAACGTTTTTGTTCGTTGCATGTAGTTCTGTTCTAAGACCGTTTAAACTTTGAATAAAGTCATCTATACTGCAGTAGTGTCAGTTCAGAGCCGGAGTTGATTTTTTTAAGGAAGGGTCGGATCCGGAATGGGGCCAGAGTCAGTTTTTTGATAAGAGGTTGCTTTGTTTATTTTTTATTATTATTGCAGATCGCTTTTTACAAAGCGTGTTACAACATAAGCTTCAAATATGCAATACTTCTTCACAGGAAGTCTTAAAATTTTAATACAACTTGGATGTAAGTGAGGTTAGGTTGGTGAGTTTCGTGTGTGTAAAGATATGGACAATTTCTTGTTTATGGTGTACGTTGAAATCTGTTGGCCAATAAAATTTAACTCACATAAAAAATTTAAGTAGTGTTGTAACCTCTCCGGTGGCGCTGCGTTAAATGTGTGATTCACCACGAACGGGATGTGCGTGAAGAAAAATACTATTTATATGTGGCGCGAATAAGCAGTAACAGAGTGATCTCGTCGGGTGATCTCTATTATTGCTTGCTGCCACGGTGCGAAGCTTTGCGCACATGCTTCTCGGGATTTCCGATCGCAACAAAATGGTGCTGTGACCAGGATGTGCAGGTCGTGCCGAGTTCAGCCGTCAGACAAAGAACGTGCGATCGGTGCGGTTCGTTGTAAAAAGGAGGGGGTGTTGTGGCAACCTCTCCGGTGGTGTTGCGTTGATTGTGTGATTCACCACGAACGGGATGTGGGCGAAGAACAAAAATATATATGAGTGGCGCGAGCAAGCAATAATAAGAGATTACGTCGCATGATCTCTATTGTTGCTTGCTGCCGCAGTGCGAACGTTTGCGCACATGCCGCTCGGGATTTCCGATCGCAACAGTAGTGTCTCATCAACCAGAATTTCCAGTTTTCTATTTCGAAGGACAAAAAGTACCGTATTCCGCAACCAGTTTTCTGCCAGAAATAAAACTAAGTTGGAAAAAATCTCACCACTTGTACTACCAACATGGTCGAGTGCGAAGTGACTAGAAGGGTTTCCCAACCTTTTTTGCTGCTCGTACCCCTTTGTCAGGTCAGAGCATTCTTGGTACCCCCAAAAAAATTTAAGATAAATATTGCTCTGTAAGAGATATATAAGCTGCTCTGTGACCCAAGGATCTTCGTACCCCTTGATGTTCAATCTCGTACCCCTTGGGGGTACGAGTACCCCCGGTTGGGAACCCCTGGACTAGACAATCTTCAGTTCGGCTGACTCCTTTGTTATATTTGGTTTTTCTTTTGATGTACTTACACAAGATTGTAAGTCAAAATTTTTGGACCTCTTGTGATGTACATTTTGAAAAGCAGACAAGTGTTTATAATTAAATTAAGCTTTTGGACTAGGGTTAGGTTTAGCATTTAGGATTAGGGTTTTGTGTTAGTGTTTTATATTAGGGTTTATATAGTTAGCGCTTAGGGTTAGGGTTCAGTGTTTGTGTCTAAGGTTAGGGTTTAGGATTAGCGTTTAGTGTTGATTGTTAGGGTTTGCAGTTAAGGTAAATAGCTAGGGTATAGGGTAAAAAAAATTTAGCCACCTTAATGCTTTATCTGAGAAGCAACTGACATGCATTGCAGTGATCAGCAAATTCGTTTGATACGGTTGTTTAGTCTGTTTAATGCGAAAACCGGATACGGTCGTTTAGACACTGCCAAATGTTTAGATAATTCACTTTGGAGTTTGAGCAGGAGTCGGAGTCCAAAACTTCAAAATGTGTGGGAGTCGTTGCGGAGTCGGAGTATATTCAGCCGAAGCAGGAGCGGAGTCGGAGTCAAAAAGTCGGAGTCTGTATAGTGTATATAACTTATAGAGGCTACAGTGGCGACTAGGCTATGCTCTAAGTGAATCCATACCCAGACTTTTTACGCTGTGCTGTAGCATTTCATCTGTTTTTTAGCGTATCATGAAGCTACGACTCTCATGTACTGTAATGTTAGTCTGGCTGGCCTGCGCAATTGCAAAGAATATCTTGTACTGTAGGGCAGATGTCTGCTAGTGTTATTAACTAGTACTAAGTAGCTATGCCTCGATACCTTGCATTGGATTATCTATCTGATGTCCTCTACCAGAAGCAGACGAAAACCGCCCAGTTGCAGATGGTATTCCCGTCGCACGTAAATAACATTCTATATCGAAATTGCCTCGAAGACTCTATTTTTCTGTACAGGCAGCCATGGAGAAAAGCAGGTATGTTACTATGTATTGTATGCCACAATGAATTGCAATGAACTGGTGGTTGCGTTTATACCTTAGCTCTGCGTGTATTTTATTTTTGTCTAGGTTGTGTGCTTTCACTTTTGAAATGGTCGACTGTGCCGTAAAATGCATCACGTTTGGTATTTATTTCTCAGGGAAAATGCTACTTACTTAATAACTTAGTAGTTTACTACACTGTACAGGCAGTTGTTTACCTTAGGTATGGATCAAGGCAAGTGAAGTCTTAAGAGCTTTATGAGATGCCTTTTTATCCTAGTTTACCATGCATGTTTTTCAGATGTAAATAGCTTCTTGCCATTTTTGCCCTAGAGGTTCAAGACATTCAGCTAACCCTCATGCTAACCTCTAACACTAACTCCTAATGCTAACCCCAGCACTAATGCTAACCCCTAATGCTAACCCTAATGCTAACCTTTAACACTAACCCCTAATGCTAACCCCAGCACTAATGCTAACCCCTAACACTAATGCTAACTCTAATGCAAACCCTTAACCCTAATGCTAACCCTTAACACTAACCCTAATGCTAACCCCTAACCCTAACGCAAACCCCTAACCCTAACACACCCCTAATGCTAACCCCTAACTGTAATGCTAACCCTAATGTTAGCCCCTAACACTAACCCTAATGCTAGCCCCTAACACGAACCGCTAACACTAACCCCTAATGCTAAACCAAAGCCCTAACCATAATATAATGCTAACCCTAACCCCTAACCGAACCCTAAAGCTAACACCTAATGGAAAAGTTTAAAAGCATAAAAATGAAAACTGACTGAGGTGAGATTCAAACTGAAAACCAATGGCATACCAGACATGAAGCATAACCACTACACTACGAGCAGCACACTGATTGCATGACGAACTGACCTTTTCATTCGAATTGCGTCAGACTGGCGGCAAAGTAGCTCCAGCTGATCTGTTGCCGCCAGAATATCAGCAGTAAAATAGACACTACCATTTTAAAACACTGTATTATGTTTTGCTTCTTGGCCTGTCCTGTCAACGGTGGTGAAAAATATGGCTGAATGCAAACATGGAAAAGTGCTTTGTTCAAATTAAGTCAACCAAACTCTTGGTGGAAGAGTTTAATGAGTCAAGTTTTGCTTGTTATTTGCTTCATTTGTCTTTTTTCTACTAGTGCACTAATTAATGCTTGATGTATTTTGATGCTACTTCCCAAAATTGTGTGATATTTTATACTTTTCAACCTGATTATCAGCTTATTTAAAAAAATACTGTTTGTGATGTTCATCTGCCTTACATGATTACACCAAGTCAGTTTTTGTCCTGGTTAATATGATCCAACAAACATAAAAATTTAATGTATGGCATCGTTCATTCATTTTCATACCTGTTTTTCCTCTGGGGGGTTCTTTGGTCAACAGCCCTGGAAGGACTTGAAATACCTACAGCTTTCAGCAATTTCTGATAATTTTGCTGGCTCCGCACCACAAGGGACCAGTGAGGCCAGAGATGTAATCATGCCACCTGATCGTTGGTTGATCCCTGAGTCATTTGCCCATGGTGCAGCCAGCAGCACTTCTCTCGCCAACCTTTCCTGTGATATTCTGGACACATGGCTGAACCATAACTGAGATCTCTCTATTTGGAGAAGTGGCATGATATTCAAGGCTTCACGAATTTCATAGCTGGGCACTTTGTTATGAAGCATCATGCTGTAAACATTTTGTGAAAATCCCATCTGTGCCTCTTGTACTTGAGATGGCACTATTTCGGTCATTACCCAAGATTTATGACTGTAGATCAGGATCAGAACAAATACCGATTAAAAACTGGCAGCTTTGCATTGTTTAAAAGACTCATGTTTTGTGACCACAGGTGATAGAGCTCAAGCAGAACTGTGTTTGATTGTGTAGCATAATTATGAATATTATTTGTTTCACCTTTTGATATGATGTTATTGCTTGTCAGGATGCGTGCCTCAGTTCAACAAGAAGGAAATGCATTTGGAATTACAACATGATTTCAATTACCTTTCAAAATTTTGTGGTAAATATGATGAAGACTTACAGCTCAATGGAATGGTTTATTCTTTCTGTAGCGGAGTTATTGAAGAAACAGTGCCCAGCTCAGACCCTAGTTCTGAAGTGGGTATGCAAATGGTCACTGATAATACACCTATGGTTTCAACCTGTAAGAATACAATCACAAGCAGGTCAATTTCATTTCAAAATGATATATGTGATGGCTGCATTCATTTCTCACATTTGTCAAGGTACATTCTTGAACCATTGTTTATGACTAGTTTTGTTGAAAATGGTATATTACATACTGAAGATTTAGCTAGAAAGCTTGCATTTATGGACATTCTTGATCCTTCTGAAGAAACAGCTATGGTAGTGGCAGATGTTTATGGTTTGGAAAAATGCATTCCCAAGTTTGTTTCCAAGCAGACAGTAGTTGAGCATCACTTTCCTTTTTCCTCTAATGATGTTGGCAAATTCTTGGATGATGATTATATTTCCTGTCATTGTTTTGAATGTATTATGCCATACTTTCCAGAAGCTAGATCAGAGGATGCTGATAGCAATCAGGTTGTGTGCTGGTGCTGCTGTGCAAGTGGTTTTAGCAGCATAAGTAGTTTAACCACCTTTGCTGTGCTCTATATGCAGATGCCACTTGATGCCACCACATTGTGCATCCAGGATATAGGTCATATCAATGGAAAGGACAAAACATATTTTGATGTAAAAGACAGTGCATTATCCGTAGAGATGTACTGTGGGAATTTAGTAAAATATGAAGGTGTATCTGCTTTTGGTAAATTTTCTGCATTAGATGACCCATTGTGTGCTTTTCTGCTTTTAATTTTGGTGTGATGTTCAACCGTTAGATATCAACTTGCAACTTCATGAGCGTGTGGTTATGGAAGAATTTTTGCCAAACAAGATTAACACAGAGATTGAGGATGAACAAGCAATGATAAGTGATTGGAAAATTTTTCCAAAACATAAAGCAGAAGAATCATTTATTGAAAAAAGGTAAGCTGCATATAAAATAAGTTGTGTAATTATTGTCTATTAGTGTGTTTAAATATTGGTGCTCATATGTTACTGTTAGTTTTACAGATCATGCCACAAGCCTGAAGAAAATGGAACAGTTTCCTAAAGTGAAAGGTGCTAGCCAACTTTCAGAGGTTTTAGTTTTAGGTACGCTGCAATTTCATGTAACACAAAAGTTGTCTCTAATGCGTAATGTCTTTTTCATTTCCAAAAAACTTGACTGCAATTTTGCACTTCACATCTGCAGATTTGAAGCCATTTAAAAGAAGAGTTTATTATGGTTGTTATCACATTATTATGGGCTAACAAATTTTAATAAATATCAAAGTTGGCATGAATTTGTAATTCAGACTTTGCAGTTTCTTTTGGTACTTAATCTTTATAAAATCATGTAAATATTAGCTAATGTCTGAATAATTGTTTGATGACCTAGATGAAGAACCTACTAAAATCTTTACGGATTGTAATGCCTGAGAATTTTATTCAAATGCAGAGCCTGATGGTGATCAAACAAATCATGATCAGTGGAAATCTGAATGGTCGCAACTTCAAAATTTTCTTCCATTAAACTATGAAGTCTCTGCAAATAAAGCCAGTGTTTCCTTGAACTGGGATCCTATTCTGCATGCTGCATCCCATATGCAAAGCATGAAGATCCAGATAAGTCGGGAAGATGCGCTTCCTGATTCTACTTATCACACCGGCAATGCTGATGAATCAGAAGAGTTTACTTCAGTGGAATTAAACTTTTCATGTGCGAGGACAAGACACTTCAGTCTTTTGCATTATCTGTTACAATTGTAGATATTTAAGTTCTGTTTTGAGTTGGCAAGTCTGCATTTTCGAGTTTGTGATACTTCAGTGTTTTGTTTATGTTTTGATATCTTCAATGGGCTACTCTTTTTCTACTATTTTAGTTGAAGAAATCATTGAACTTCCTATGGTATCAAGCACTGCAGAACTGGTTTCTTGTGCGGATGTCCCATCAGTGAAGGAGGATTTTGCTAACAGCTTATGCTTAGAGGTATATGAATAAAGCAACTCATTTCTCTCAGCACTTCCAGTATTTGAGACTCACATATGAGTTCACGTCAAGCATGCAAGATGCATTGCTCTGTTAAAGGGACTTTGTTTACTGTTAGTGGGACTTTGTTTACTGTTAATGGGATTTGTTTGTTTATTGGATTCAGCATGGTTTGTTTCATGGAAGCTCTACATCGTAAATCAAACATAATGAATAGTTTTTTTTTGGTTGTAGCCATACAGCTGCAGAAATATGCATAAGATAATATTATATTCAAGTTAGTGGATGCTGTGCAATACAAGGGGTCGACGTTCACTTGAAACAACATTCACAATTGGTCTGGAGTTCTTTTGCAAAGTGGTGTTCAATGGAATGTGTAGTAAGTTATTCTAATTAAGATATTTTTATGTTATGCAGTCAATTCTGTCTGGATCAGCGAATGCGACAAAGCCCCAAGATGAACATGATCTGACAAAGAATTCTCGTAAATTTGCTTGTCATTTCTGCTCGAAAGATTGATTTCTCCATGAATGTAGATTTTTGTTTTTCAGCTAATGGCAATCCTATAGCAACGTCTTGTTCACCAGAGAAGGTGCCTTTGTGTCCAAAGGAAGAAGCATGTGAATTATCGACGTTTATGAAGCTGTGTGGGATGAAAAATGCAAACCAATCACACACAAAACAAACACGTACATCAGAAGGTTAGCAAATTAGCAACGCGTGTAATTTTACTCTTCTGACTGCACTGTACAAAATTTGCGAAAATAGGGTAAGGTAAATGCTTTGAGAATTTTTTTGTGAAAATATCTAACCTTTAGAAAAAATTGAAATTGTTGCGGCCAGGACTTTTGAACAATTTTCGACATTGTATTTGCACTAACGTTTGGCTGAAGTTAAATTTGAATATTCTGTTTTTTTTCTGAACAAAGCAAGTGATTTTCTGTTCATTGGGCTACATCTTTTGACAGGACTGATGAAAACTATGAGACTTTCTGGCGATATGTCTGTTAAGCGCTTGAGGCTTGCTAACATACGAGGAAATGACAAAGAATCGTTGAGAAGCACTGGTGGGTTTTCTCCCATATGTGGCGCAGCTGTATGAGAAAAGATGGTTTGCACTGTTGCGGATACCATTACTTGAAACCAATGTTTCAACTTATAAAGATTACAAGCAAGCAAAAGAATATACCTTAGAAAATATCTCCGTCAAATTAATGTGACTTTACTGTACTTTGTGAAACTGATCACGGCAACACTTCTTCAATTTACGGGCAAAAGATTTTTCTAGCGACAAGTATTTTTTGTCCAGAACATTTGCATGTTTTCTCATATATGTGATTACACCATCACCATCTTTCACAACATCCCCACAGATTTGTTGCTTGAAGAGGTAAAACCTGCTCTACAGCCAAGAACAGCAGCCAACGTAAAAACAACTCCAGATCAGTTGGGCAGCAAGCACAGAAAAATCGAAGTTTGTATAACAGGTTGAGTTGATTAATTCATTGAGTAGAGTTTGATGCCTTGGCAATACGTTTCACAAGGTTCTAAATGTTGCGGACAAATTATAGTCCCCGACCTGATGGATGTATGGGGCGGGTTCGCAGGTCCCGACCCGTGCTTGCACTCGTATCTGATCACGTTTAGAAAGCCTAACTAGCCTCAGCTAACGAAATAGCAGGATCTGGCTCCGCTCTCGACCGCGGCTCTGTCTGAATTTGAACCGATGTGCTGTCCAGAAGAGCGATAGTGATTTAATCAAACAAGCACATAGAGAACGCAGGCTAAAAGCCAAGAACAAAAATACGACCAACATGCAAGTACTAAATTCCCGGCCAAGAAACTAAGGGGCAACAAGTTCAAGCACTACACAACAACCAACATGGCCTATACCTGCACACACGCAACGTAGTGCAAGCAACGCAGGCAACAAAAGACGCACAAGCAACGCAACTAACAAAGGTCAATCCCAACTCACCCAAAGACTAGCACGAGCCGCGTGGTCGTCGATATTGCGTCACAACACGACCTACACCCGGGCCAGAACGATAGGAGAAACCTAAAATTTGTCCGCAACGTTAAACCATGTAAAGAACTGAAATACTATTACTATATGCGAGTTACACTGTGGTATAATTTGTATGTATTGCAGGTCAGTTTCTTCATATGGCATGTGTATTGGAAAAAGAAACCAAGCCTATACTGCTTGATTTGGTACAAAGCAAGCTGATTCCTACAGGCTGTTCCTTGTTCACCGTGACGAGAGAGTACTCGCGTTTTATCGTGAAACAGCAAAGGAAGGCCGTGACGGTGCACGCCTATTTGCCATTACGATAGTTTGCTTAAAGTTTTGATAGTGTTGTGTATAACAGTGTTTTGGCGGTTTTAGCAGACTTCTGTAAATATTGTATGGATTACTAAGGAGCAAAAATTCTTAAAGTATAACGTAATTTTGGCCCCTTTCTATATGATCTCAACAAGGTGCGATTGCGCAGTTGCGCTCCTCCTCAGAGGGAACATTGCTGGCAACCTTGCTTGCAATGATAGAATTGCGACTCTGAGTTGTTGAATTTTTTTGATGTCGTTTGTAAAGAATTTTTAGGTGTTGTTGTTCTAAAATATTTCAACAACTCTGAAACGTTTACTGGAGAAAATTTCAGAAACTTTTGGGAAGCCAGCTGCAACTTTGGGGGGATTTTGTCTCTTATGTCCATGGTGATATTGGGTTTGACAATATTTTTGTGTCTTATAGTTAGGCGCGAAGGTGGACTCTGGCCCAAAATTACTCAGTCTCTGAAACCTTATAGTTTATTGAAAAATCGCGGTTACTAACCTTACCAACTTACCAATGGAAAAACAAAGTTTGTGAAAATGTTTGTGGTTTGTCGTTTTTTTAGGATCAAGGTCACGTCAATGGATCTGACAAAGGCGTAAGTTTGTGTCTTGCTGAAATATTCCATCAACTTGTTTCAGTGTGCTACGTTCTTGTACACGTATCAGCCAGAAGTGCTCTTGGTAAGCTCTAGTCTTGATTCGTGTAGGATTGGTAAACTGACAGTACAGGTGTAGTTGTCGCAATATCAGGATTGTGGCTTGTCTTTTTTTTGTAAAACTAACACATCAGAACATATCAGTATCAACTGTCAGCGTATTCAAACGGTTCTTCGTTGGTATCAACAACTTGTCCAAGCTGCTCAGCCCTTCAGGCAGGAGTTGTTTTATACCAGGGGTCTCAAACACACGGGTCGCATGTGGCCCGCGAGGATGTTCTGTGCGGCCCGCGATCCCATTCGGGACTTTTCAAACAATTAAAGTGTACGTTGCCAAGCGCCTTGAGAAAAGATTCCGCGAAATAATTTAATCAAACCTGAATGATACCCAGTCCGGTTTTCGTCCCGGCCGTAGCACTAAAGATCAAATTTTCACTGTCCAGCAAATTTTTGAGAAATCTTAGGAGTATGCCACAAACGTGTACACATGTTTTGTCGACCTCGATAAAGCATACGACCGGGTTCCTTGTGAAGAGCTCTGGGCAGTGTTGCGGGAGTACGGTGTTGACGGCCGCCTGTTACTGGCCGTCAAGTCACTGTATTCCTGCTCAGAAGTTTGTGTCTGTGTCGGGAGAGTTCACCGTTGGTGTTGGACTCCGACAAAGGTGCGTGGTGTCACCACTCCTTTTCATAGTCTACATCAGGGGTCACCAAACTTTTTTCTCTGAGGGCCGGATTGCTGCGAGATTAACAGCTGCGGGCCGGATGCAAATTGCGAAAAGATATACAACTATTTAAAATCTCCATTGACTTGAATTGAGTACAATAAATAACAAAATCAGCGGTGGAATAGCAAGGTT
>Ga0210059_1016659_pt1 | contig 10578 bp, 6 predicted proteins | sample Ectturendosymbi2_FD_188042 | JGI IMG/M metagenome (GOLD analysis project Ga0210059, IMG submission 188042) | Ecteinascidia turbinata endosymbiont from Florida, USA - Sample 2 (SPAdes) (version 2) | ecosystem: Host-associated > Tunicates > Ascidians > Unclassified | place: Key West, Florida... | reverse complement strand
CCCATACAACCTTCAACTGCAAAGCTGCATCAACGCAGCGCCCTTATCTAATGCATTAAGTTGGGCAAGTTGCGCCAGCACCACCAAGCATTATGACAGAACCATAGTATTGTGGCACAGCATGACCTTCAGACATTGTGACAGAACAAGAACACTCGCTTGTCATGCTCGCATCTATCACTTCGTCCATCTCATCTGCTTTTTTTTGTTTTTTTTGCTGAGACATGTCAGTCATTTGTCCTAAATAGCTTAAAAACTTTCTGTTGTTACTTCATTTTAGGACAGTTTGGTATGACTGAAAAAGGCGTTGTCACCGATTTGATTTAATATTTTTCGGTCATTTCAAAAAAGCTTTGGCGAATGACCGAAAAATCACAGAAAAAGCCCAACTTCCCACTCTTTAGAAAAATGTGTTTCATTTTTGGAAAGAATTTGTCGTTTGCAGTTGAAATACGTTGCGTAATCTTTTGTAAGATTTACAATATGGTCAGCCAGTACTATGTATGAACTATGATAAGATTATTGTGTGACTTTTTTGATATCCTTTAAAATAACACAAATGAGAATAGAAGTATATTATGGTCCTCATGAATAAGTTACAATTTCATTTGCTCAAAGCAAAATAAAGATACATTTTCTCTTTTGAAACATTTATTTTCTTCATGGTTTATGCTTCACAAAAGTAGTGCTTATTTTTCATATTTTAATTATGAAAAAGGGCGCACATTTAAACTTTGCCCTGGGCGCCATTTTGCACAGATACGTCACTGGATGTGAAATTCATGAGTTTTTGATCAGCGCCTTGAACAGCGAAATTGTTCGATTTTCTGCCCTTTTCAAAGGATTTTGCAAAAAAAGTTTTTTTCGATTTTCCGACGTTTTCTGTTACAACAAAGTTGAACTCCTGGTTCCAGAGATCCTTTCTGTTTGATCGGGATCTATGTGCAGGCGATTTTCGCGCTGGAAAGCCTGATTCTGAAAGTTCGCATGTTTCTGCAGTGCTGCTTTCTGTTCGTTTCACCCATGTTTTTAAATTAACAAACCGAATCCGAGGCGGTGGATTTGCTGAAAAGCAAATGTTGTCAATGTGGGTTTTTCTTTTCTCCGAGACATTTCGGTCATTTGTACGCAATCCTGTAGCTCTGGGGTGTACCACCTTTTTGCTATTGCCGGCCGCATTGCTTTTATTTATATGAAGTACGGCCGCCAATGGGTTCGAGTTATATTCATGAGATATTGCCAAGTGCCAAACAACACAGAACACATTCAAACATAAATTGCGTATTCATTCTGTAACTCTTTGTGACATCACCAGCCAGATTATTACGCATCGTGTCGACTTAATTTCTTGCCTTGCGTTTGTTTTGCTTCAAAATATACGCCAGCACGGCGCTAAATCTTATATTTTAAATTACATGTGGACGGCCGCAAATTTCATTATCGAAGACCGCAGGTTGTGCACCGTTGCTGTAGCTTAAAAACGTCCGCTATTTTTTCGTTTTCAGATATTTTTATGACTGAAATAAGCATTATGACTGACTTTTGACTTAATTTTATTCGGTTATTTCGAAAAAAATTCGGTCAATGACCAAAAAATCACCGACAAAACATCAGTAAATTGAAAGTGGTGGTTATGAACTGCAAATGGTTAGTGCTTGCGTGTGAAAACTCGAGAACACATTGACACTGCTCTTATAGTGGATGCAGTGGCGTACGAGGCGGGGGGGCTGGGGGGTGGCCGCCCCCCCGGCTTGAAAAATTCAGGGAAAACTCTGTTTTCAGGGCAAACACAAGTTGCTCAATAATCATGAAAGATAAAAAATATTTCAATACAGTGAAAAGTTTCAGGGCAAACACAAGTTGCTCAAAAATCATGAAAGATAAAAAATATTTCAATACAGTGAAAATTTTCAGGGGAAACTCTGTTTTTCAGGGCAAGCGCAAGCTGCTCAAAATTCTGAATAATAAAAAGTATATATTCAATACAGTGAATTCAGGGCCCACTCTGTTTTTCAGGGCAAGCGCAAGTTGCTCAAAATTCCTGAATGTAAAAAGTATATTCAATACAGTGAGAATTTTTAGGGCAAGCGCAAGCTGCTGAAAAATCCTGAAAGATAAAAATATTTCAATGCAGTGAAAAATTTCAGGGGGACCTCTGTTTTCAGGGCCAGCGCAAGTTGTTCAAAATTTTGAATGATAAAAAATCAGTGACGTGCCATCAGGAGAGAAAAGGGAGGGAGTGCCTCCCCTACCACAATCATGAAATGTGCGAAACAAATTAGGGATCCGAAATAACAAATTGAAGAGACATTTGCCTTTTCATGTTGAAAAAGTGCAATTATTATATGATTCTAATCATTTTCATAGTCAATACATCTGAATTTGCGTATTTCTTCTTCAAGTTAGGGGTAGCCTAAGTCACGAAGGGAGGCAGCAACTGCTTGTGCCTCCTCTCACCAGGTGGCTTTCGCATTGAGCAGTTTGTCACAAACTGTGTTGGTGAGGGCTTGCCGTGCAATTAGCTTTATGTCAGCTCTGTAACCTTCATGTCAGCTACAGTGTAATGTTTGTATACACTTTTAATATATGTACTCCTACTATATGCTCTCGCATTCCATACTCTGGCACTTACTTGACGTTGTGTATAATATACTGAATATGTAGCGTTATGCCACATCAGTAGCTGGTCAGACATGCAGCTACAGTGATAAGGTAGCAAAGGGAAGCAGCCAATATCTCTGCCTCAATGAAAACGTTTGATTGTTACGACATAGTTAGGCAATTCTATAATACTGATATGGCGTCACTGCCGTGAGCGATAAACCGCGCCGCGCTGGGGCGACGTGCTATGAAAATGTGTGGACTACAGCAGGATTTTGTGACATGAAAAATCTACCAAAAAGTCTCAGCAGACATGCAAGGTCAAAAAATCACATTCAAAACCAAATTGGAAGCGCAAGGATAGACTTCGGCTTTGAACGAACAGCGGAGACTAAATATCAGCGTTTACAATGCTAAGGTAAGGGAAAGCCGAGAGATTTTGACAGACCTCATTAATGTAAATTGCTTCCTAGCCAAGTGGTTCCCAACCTTTTTTGATGCATTCCTCCCTTTGCTCATTTTGAAACTTTTCATTCCTCCCCTAAGCAACGTTCATTCCTCCGCTGTTCAGCTTCGTTGGCTAGTATTAACTGCAATGGGGACAATGGTCTTTATTGATGACAATAACCTGATCAACAAAAGAGGGACAAAAACTATTTGCTGTCAAATAATGGCACTAAAGTTTGTCAACAAACCACTAAATAACTTACAAATATAAAGGGATGCAACTAATTGAAACAGCCAACGATGCCAACTTGAAGTACAACACTTACACTGAATAGGTAACTATAAAGTGGAAATTCCTCCCCTGAACACATGAAATTCCTCCCTGGAGAGGAATTCCTCCCCGGTTCGGAACCACTGTCCCAGCCAAACAGCAATTAGCATTTCGTAGTAACGATGTGAGTTCGATTTCCTCTAATCGTGGCAACTATGTGAAACTTTTACATACTCTTGCTGCAAAAGACGAAAGATTAGCTAGGCATTTAGAAGCATCTACTGTGTTTTCTGGCTTCTCAAACATAATTCAGAACGATTTAATTGCAGCAATAGGTGATGTGATTAGAAATGATATAAAGGAGATAAGTGCAGCCCCATTTGTTGCTGCAGAAATAGACGAGTCAACGGATGTCACAAACAAAGCTCAGATCTCTGTCATTATGTGGCTAAAAGCGAGGTGGCTTATGAAGTGAAGGAAGCGTTCTTGGGATTTGATGATGTTAGTAATGACAGACGAACCGCAGCTATATTTTTTTAGTTGTCCTTCCTGTTTCCATTTATTCATGTTTGTTTATTTTGCATGGCGTACAGCCAGTATTATTTAGTCAGTTTGTGAAGTAAATTGGTTCATGTTGTTGCGCACCAGTGCGCGGCGTAACCTGCGACGCTATGTGCAGGCATGTTGACATAGTTGGTTCATTCAAGATTCCAAGTGTGGATGTGCGTTTGGGGGCGAATGAAGCACCCGGGGATGCTGTCCGTGTGAGGCGGTCATCTTCTAGTAAGAAAGGGGGAGGACCCTTAAGATACGCCTGCGGATGAACATAGTCGTGCAAATGTGCTCCGTGTTGCTTCTGATTACTTGTTGTGGCCGCATCGTATCCTTGTCGTGAGTCGGTCGCTTTTTGTGCTTCGTATCGATCGTGTTTTGTACGTCCTTCGCCAGCGCGTTGAGCCTCCGGTTCGATTTAATTTTAGGTGAGTGCAGGGACAGACTTAGGGAGCGCGGGATTCTAGGCCATCTTAGTTTTTGGGGCCCCATACTGATGTGACCCATTTGGTCGCTTGTCTTAAAAACGTGAAAGTTTGCCCCTCTTCCATGTATTACCCCCTCAAAATTTTATCTTTTGTGGTGCCGACTTTGGTTCTACGATTGCCTTAAATCTTCAACAGAAATTAGAGCGTTTGCTACATGCCTCTCAACAGCAATTGTCAGTGCGCCCTTTTCTTGGAATTTATAGTTTTTTCTTGTAGTACAGAAGTTCTCTTCTTTAAATTTCCGTGATTTCTAGCTTATATGCAGGTTTATTTTTCGGATATATACATTTTCCTGCGGGACCATGCTGCCACCCCCGAAAACATTGTCTAGTTGTTGATCTGATTAGCTGCACGTAGACTCCATTTTTATAGTAACCACATAGCCTATTTTAACGAATAAACGAGCACAATCCATTCAGTGGACACAGGCTTTCCAAACAATACAAGTATAGTTTCTTATCACACAATCAACGCAACACCACCGGAGAGGTTGCAACACGACTAAATGATTTACTGCTACAACAACTTCGACAACTGAAACCCATCACTGACAAATTGAATAACAAAATTGTATAAAGCTCTACCTTTGCTATAAAAAAGAAGCCTGTACGGAACAACAAGGTATACTGTAAGACAGGGGGTAGCCAAGGGGACACGTGGGCCACTGTACCAAAATGACGTCACTGTATGAGTATTTCTTTAAATTCATGACCAAAGCGAGGTGTCCGTATTTTTTATCACTCCAATCAAAATGTCTGGCTACAACATTGCTCTAACCTAAAAGCCTTACTGTAAAGCACATTTGAAACCGTTACCACACGTAGCACTCACTAGCACAAGCAATTATATCCATGAAGATGAGGCAAATATATAATTATCTGCATCAACAGATACCAAATATTTGCCACCAACATATCCAACAGTGACAATCTATCACAAACTTTTTTCATGCCTTCAGGCAAGTGAAGTTATCAATACGTTTTTCGCAATTTAGAACGCCCGTAACATCTAATTTTAACGTAAGAGCGACTGATACTGCAGAACTCCGATGAAAACTAGTATTGTGATTCTTGTATTGCATAACAAACAACATTGTCGTGTTGTTACTGTACTAATAAGGGTCTTGACGTTTGCATTTTCTCTCATTTCAAAGTAAATTGTGAAGTTATGCCTCTGCGCACTTTCGCAAATTTTAAGTTAGTAATGAGTAATTATAGGAAGAAGTTGCGCGGGGCCCCAAAAAGCGCGGGGCCCTAGGCCATGGCCTATGCGTAAATCCGTACCTGTGTGAGGGAGGATGAAGTGAATTTGGTGCGTTGTTTCGCACTGGTGACCTGCAGCACTGCGCGCAGTCGTGCTTTTACTTTGCATATTTCATTGAAGCTCTTTGCAGCTGCCGTTCATACTGATGGTCTGCATTCTCGATTGGATCACTGTATGCATTGTAAACGTACGCATAATTTATAAGACTGTTTCAAGTTTTCAGTAAAGCCGTTAAACAAGTAGGTGACAAGTCACTTCAGTTTGGCCCTCCTATATTTTACTTTTTTTCAAATCTAGAATAGCTTCTGTACCTATGTGTGTGTAACAAATTATGATATGGGATAGAAAGCATAAGCAATTGTCATTCTGCAAGCAGCCAGTTGAGTGGAGAATTTATGCTTCTCCATTCAATTCATATACTCCCAAATTTTGTTTTGAAGGAGATAGTGCCTCCCCAGCCACGAACCTCACCGCACGTCACTGTAAAAGATATATAAACAATACAGTGATTTCAGGGTACTCTGTTTTTTCAGGGCAAGCGCAAGTGGCTCAAAAATCCTGAATGTAAAAAGTACATTCAATACAGTGAAAAATTAAGGGCAAACTCTGTTTTTCAGAACAAACGCAGAGTTGCTTAAAAATCCAGAATGGTAAAAAATATATTCAATACAGTGAAAAGTTTCAGGGGAAAGTCTATTTTTCTGGGCAAGCGCAAGTTCCTCAAAAATCCTGAACAGTTAAAATATTTTCAATACAGTGTATTCAGTGTATATTCACTTGGGGGTGATCCGTGTAATTTGGGCTAGTGTAGTGTGTAATCTGGACCAAAGTCGTGACTGGTTATAATGGCTTTGATCTAGACCAAGCCCTCGTTTTTTTAATGCCAGGTTTTTCGCGCTTTTTTTGGAACTCTTTTCTTATCTGTTGCAACAGCGATCTTAACATAAAATTTTAGCTGACTGGTTGAGGTAGGGAAATTTTGAAGTTAGTTTTGTGAATGCAGTGTGTAATTTGGACCAATCCTGGTGGCGGTTTGTATAATATGGACCAGTGGTACAAATGACAGTACTTGTATGAAGTACTTGGGAAGTGTTTTATAGGCTACATTCATAGGAACATCATACAGTACTGTACATGGTACAATCACAGTATACGAATACGATACAATACATACAGGCACACTGGCACATGCATTTTGAGTGTGTGCTTCATTTCCCGAGGTGAAATCTTCATTAGAAGAGGGCCGCACGGACGTGCAGATTGCTTGGCCCTTTTGAGTGGGCGTCTTTAAGTGCCTTGCTCAAGCGCACAGCAACGATAACACAGGCAGGTGTAGGGAGTCAGACCATTCGGTCCGGAACCGCCGCTTTTAACCATTGCGTTGCGCCATTGATGTCGTGTACATATTTGCATCAGTAAAGGCGATTACCGTAAAGTTTCTTGTCTGGGAGAACACAACACGCAAGGAACTTTACCCCCTTGAGTTAACAAGCAGGGTAACTACAGAATTGGCCTATAATGGCACCTCTAGGGGATTGCATAAAGAACGTTATTGCCGAATTGACGTTATAAGCGAATTGAAATGCATGTAAAAGATGCCAGCGGGGCTGAACAAAATGTAACGTTATAGGGGAATTGACGTTACAGAGGAAGCCGTTATAAACGAATTCAACTGTATAGAACAGATTCGGAAGAGGTTTCAGGCCACATTCGGATTAAATTAAAAAAGGGAGTTTCAGGGCAAATTGTTATTTTCAGGGCAAGTTTTTTCCGCCCCCCAGTGAAATGCCTTCCTGTACGCCTATGAGTGGATGTAACCACTACTTTTACGAATTGGCGTTTTATAATTCGTGATTATCTCCTGTACATGCATGTTTGCTGGAATCAACCCGTAATCGCGCCAAGGGTATTCGCGTCTTCGCGCTCGACTGCTTTCGCGCAAATTATGCTGACCTCATTTTCGCCATTAGAAGTTTTCTCTTTGCGGCGTGAACAAAGACCACGTTTTGAGATCCAGTTGTTCGTTCCTGCTTCGCATGCTGTACCCGTTTGTTGTTTCTGCTGTCGTGCCATCATCAAAGCTATTTCTGCTGCTGCTTCTAATCAGAAGCCTTTTTGTAAATAAAGATTTGTGCACCAGGAAATCTGTGAAACCAAACTGTTAATAGGGTGAAAGTCAAAGGCCTTGCTTCGGCTTTGCAACTTAAAATGTCAGGCAGTTTTAGTCGGGAGTCAGAACAGTACTCATGCAACGACTAGGCTGCCTCGTTGTTAGTAGCGTTTGGGGAAACCAGCAATTATATATGCAAGACGACCTTCCTCGCAAGCAACCTCCACGCTGGGCAACACCCCCAACCCCTACATTGGTTCCTACACCAGCGGCCCCTTAGATGCAAGACGATTGAGCATAGAATCTCGCGGCTTGGCTGTAAAATTGACTGCTCATTTTTACAGAGACAGTTAGCCGCGCTTATCGACTGTTTTCTTGCAGGGGGCTATGGTATTGCGCTCGTTGACGCGAATTAAGGACTGCCATGTTTTTGCAGGCGATGCATGGTCCGGCCATGCGCAATCCTGAAATTTCCTCAAATGCAGGCCAGGCAATTGGCTTGGTTCTGTCTCGGCGGCGAACGGCTTGCCGAGAATGCTTCGAACTGTCCAATGTACTTGTCGCCGCTTGCTTGTTGAAAAAATATCGAATTCCTGCGTCCTGATCTGTAAAGACTTCTTTTGCTACTTTTTTTACATGGCCAGTCTTTCTCGTTTGTGAAAATCAATATCCTGAATAAATGTTTATGTACGAAGCAATTCCACCCCTCTTGTTATGCCCTCAATATTTTAGTTTCCTATAACGAACTTGGTCTGAGTTATGTTTCTTGCTACATTTCAATTTTTGAAAAAACTTTCACGCACCTTTGAATTTGATTTTGCAGGTTACCTCTGTTGCCAAAAGCGACGATATTCCAAACGCGCAGTAGTTGTTATGACATTCGGAAGCGTCGTTGGTCTTTCTGGAATCGTACTAGCAGCAATCGATCCCCAACCAGGACATGAACCATCAACAATCGGGTCACCTACAGATTATTCAGGTCAGCAGGTCATCGGCGGAGTGCTACTTGTCGTAGGCGTTGCTGTTGTCATTGTTGGTGGGATTTTGCTCTGTCAGCTGAAGAAGCTCAAGGACAGTTCTCCCGAACATCACGTGACCTTTCAACAAACAACTGTCGCACCTTCGGTAAATCCCCTGCGTACTCAACAAACGCAGCAAGCAATTCATCCGACAACGCCGGCTGTACAAAATCACGAAGCGAACTTTCCGCAGCCAGGCCACGTACCCACCGCAACGAACAACGCCGCTCAGCTTGATGGAATGGATCCTCCGCCCTCTTATGCAGAAACTACCCAATCGATACCGGCATTTTACCTCGCAGAAGCGCAACAGCAAAGTCAATGTTTTGCTTCACCTGCTGCACCGCCATCGTACGAAGATTGTGTTGGAAGTTGTAGAATGTCAGAGCACTGCACCTGATTCAAAACCGTTTTGCAAACGACATCTCAATCTTTTGATTACCATTTGGAAGCAATCTCGACACTTTTGGCAAAAGTTACAAGCACTTGTGAAGCAGGAAATCAAAAACAAAGTGTTTGAAACCACAAGAACGAATATGAAGTTTCTTCTGTTGGTACTACAGTCATACAGTATTACATATTCTTACAAACACTAGTCTTTCAATAGCCCATCGTTTCCAGATCACTACGTGAAGATGTTACTGCTGGTCACAATTAACAAATGTTACTTCTGGTCACAAACATTTTCATCATATTAGACAAAGGTCAACACATCTGCAGTATCCAAATGACTCAAAACTATACAAGTAGTATATGGCCTTAAGCAGCAAAGGGCTTTGTCTAAATGGAAATTATAAACAATTTGATCTATTCGTTTCTTTGTTTGCTTTGCGAGGTGCGGTTTGCAGTTACAGCACTTCCCCGATATTCAACATCATTCTGTGTTTTTAAACTTGAGTGGGAAACTATTTTGTGTTTACATGTATTTTGATTTTGTGTTGGAGATCATAAGTACACCATTGCCCAAAGGACAAAAAATTAATCAATGGGAAAACGGAAAAATACCGAAATGAATAGTTTCTATTAGTAACCAGGTCGATTCCGAAAAACATTGAGTATTTGCCTGCGCTAGTGGAATCTGTGGAAATCAGAGAAAAGCAAAAATAACATGAAAAATTCTACACTAGTTGGAATTAGCCTCAATTGCAGCAGTTGATGTCTGCTTATATAAAGTGTTTTTATGACGAAATGCTTGCACTGCAAATGTATTCTCTTATTCAAAATAAGGGATTGACAAAAAATCTCTTATTTGAATTGTTGAATGTTATGTTCCGTTCATGGGTGTATAAGAAACTTTTGCTGTCTCAAGCATGTGAAAATGCAGAACTAACTTGCATACATTTTTATAAATTAATTTCAAACAACGATTAAGTTTGCTGTGACGTGTGATCTTGTATTGAGGGAAACATTGCAGGGTATAAGTGTTTTTATACTTGTGTTTTGAAGGTTGTAAACTTTCCGCTGTGTAAAGGTATACGAGACTTATTTTGTGCAGTAGCACTAGACATATAGCGTTTTGGCAACATATATATGTTATCAGTGTGTTATTACCAACAAACCTCATTCTGTTGTAGCTCTTTCATAAGATGCGACCTCATTTTTTTGCAATATTATTTTAAATAGCTTAGCAATGGTTTGGTTACTGTTCCTAAAACAAACATGTAGCGAGGCAAATGTGACTTTTTAACACAGTCTTAAAAAATAACACGACAAAACAACGCGGGCGAAGTTCAAACCGAGTCTTACGGTTTAGCGTTGAAATGTCTGATAACAGGCAGTCAATTTGTAATATGCCTTTCACATTTTGCAACTGAATATTACTGCCAT
>Ga0210059_1016658_pt1 | contig 10578 bp, 8 predicted proteins | sample Ectturendosymbi2_FD_188042 | JGI IMG/M metagenome (GOLD analysis project Ga0210059, IMG submission 188042) | Ecteinascidia turbinata endosymbiont from Florida, USA - Sample 2 (SPAdes) (version 2) | ecosystem: Host-associated > Tunicates > Ascidians > Unclassified | place: Key West, Florida... | reverse complement strand
TGCTGCACAATATTGATATCGCAGTTGTCTCTGAATGTCTTTGTCATCTGAGAGCTCAGTATCCAATAAAATCCCCAGATATTTGTATTGGTCAACAGAATTTACGTATTGACCACCCAATTTCAAAACTGGAGTGGCTGTGCTTCTTGCACTTTTAGCCTTAAACGTCATACAAACAGTTTTGTTGCAGTTGAAAATAATCCCATGCGATTCTGCATACGCCTGGCACACATCTAGTATTCTTTGCAAGCAACGTACACTTGGACAGAACATACAATAAACCTTCAACTTTTGAGTAAATTAAATAACAAAATATATATTTGAATAATGGAATAAGCTATACTAGTAAAATATATCAAAGCATAGAGTTTCAATTTTATATAGTAAATTGCTTGGATAGGGGAACCGATCTGAATAGATTGTTGATCTCTTATTGGCATTTACTAAGAGGCAGAATTAAAATATGAGGGTTATACGAGCGTTGTAATACGTCGAGAAGTGTTTGAATACTATGATACATCGTATATTAGTCAATACCAGTTTATGTCATTTGAATATATTTATTGTGACGAATAAAAGCTATGAAACCACAAATTAAATGATTCATTGGTGTGCATATTTGATAGTGTGAACCATTAAGAAATAGTCTATATTAGGGCAATTATTGAGGGCTGTTAAACAGACATAGTTTCTGCGAGAACGGTCCCTGATTTAGTAATGAGAACCCATGCATAAATGATTCTACTGGATCAAAAGCACCCTACGATGCCACCCTTAGGGGTTGCATCTGGTGTAACATCATGCATTTGAGAAATATTGAATGCAGGCTAGAGGGTTTCTAAATTATCGTTTAAAATATTGCTGGCCGAAAGTTATCCACTGCATATGTCCAGGGTTGTCAGATGGCCGGTATTTCAACGGCCTTGCCGGTATTTTACTGCTAATTTAGCAAAGGCCGGTATTTTGAAAATCAATGTCTGAAGCCGATTTTGCGAAAATAAAATAATTTGTCGTAACTTCAAAAGGAACTAACGCAGAATTTCCCAAATCATAATGACTCTTGTAGTGAATCTTGTCAGGACAGTTTCTTCAGCAAAGTTTATTTGCTGCTGCTGACGCAACCCTTGGTGCGATTGTCATGTCACAAACACTCCGAAATGTAACCAATCACCCAAAAAACGAGCAAATTATTAATTGTGGCTTAGCAATACGGATTGTGTCTGTTTTCCCTGTGCTGCTTACGAATTACCACACAGCTCAGATCTGGCGCTGTTGGCGAAATGGCCGGTATTTTTGCAAAACGCAATTGGCAACCCTGCATATGTCAACCGAACGAACTTAAACGGGAAATTAAGAAAAAAACAGCGGGGCCAAACGGAGTCCAAGCAAAAATCTGGGGGGCATGGCCCGCCCAGGCCCCCCTTTAGAATCGCCACTGGATGTGCTGCATTGCAAAACACCTCTTGTATTTGGCGCTTGTGTTGAACTACGTCTTTGTTTGACAATGTGAATGTGCTGCATTGTAAAACATCTCTATTATTTGCCGCTTGTCTTGAATTACTTCTCTCATTTGGCACTGCTAATGTGCTGTGTTGCAAAACACCTCTTATATTTGGCGCTAATGTTGAACTACGACATTTATTGACAATGTGGATATGCTGCATTGTAAAATACCTCTTATATTTGGCGCTTGTGTTGAACTACGTTTTTCATTTAGCATTTTCGATATGCTGCATTGCAGAGCACCTCTTATATTTGGCGCTTGTGTTGAACTTGGTCTTTGATATGGCACTGCCGATGAGCTGTATTGCAAAACACCTCATATTTGGCGCTTGTGTTGAACTACGTTTTGAATTGACAATGTGGATGTGCTGCATTGTAAAATACCTCTTATATTTGGCGCTTGTATTGAACTACGTCTATGATTTGGCACTTCTAATGTGCTGCATTGCAAAAATCCTCTTATATTTGGCGCTTGTGTTCACCTTTGTCTTTCATTCCGCACTGCCGATGTGCTGCATGTTGAAAACCTATTATATTTGGCCCTTGTGTTGAACTTAGTCTTTGATTCCGCACTGCCAATGAGCTGCATTGCAAAAGACCTTTTATATTTGCTGCTTGTGGTGAACTGCCACTTTTATTTGGCACTACCGATGTGCTGCATTGCAAAAAACTCTTATATTTGGCGCTTATTTGTTTTGAACTACGTCTTTCATTCCGCACTGCTCATGAGCTGCATTGCGAAACACCTTTTATATCTGGTGCTTTGTGTTCAATCACTTCTTTCGTTTGCCACTTGTGATGTAGTGCTATGAAAAAATGTCTTATGTTTGGCGCTTGTTTTGCATTACCTCTTTTGTTTGTCACTTTCCATTTGCTGACTTGTAAAATACCTCTTCTATTTTGCGCTTGTGTTGATCTACGTCATTTATTTAGCACTTTGGATGTGTGCTGCAATACCACCTAAATGTTTCACTATTAATCTTTGTTTTGTATATTGTGCTTAGTGCTGTGCACTGTGTCCATTCGTCCTCATTATTTTTGTTGCATGTGCAAACCAGATTTGGGACCGGATTACCGGAGTCGACTCCCGCAGGATTCTGCGTTTTTCGTTCGCACCCGGATCCGGAGTCAAAAATTTGTGAAAAACCGGATCCGTACCCGGAGTCACTTTTCCATTTCGGCATTGGCAGGAGTCTGTGTGGTCATTTCTTAGGTAAGAACATGGGTAACTTACGGTTGGAACGATGATTGTAGCCGGAGTCTGAACAGGAGTCGGATTCTCATATTTGAAAAACAGCCGGACCCGGATTCAAAAATTTTGAAACAGGAGCGGAGTCGGTGTCTGAAAAAGTGACTCCGGCCACCTCTGGCTTGAACTAGCATTTTTTCCACGTCTGCTCTCTGGCACCCCTGCTGTTTAAAACCTCTGTTATTTGGCAGTGGCATCTCTGTTATTTGGCGGCGGTGACGACGAACCCGTGTCTTTTTTTGGCCTGTTTTGATGGTGTTGGCATGAAAAATTATTGTTTGGCCTTTTTTTGAAACCTCTGGCTAAGTTTCTGCTGTTGGCTTGGAATTAAGAGCTTTTTCTGAGCACAAATGTCCTCTCTTCTCTGCCATGGTCCCATTCTCGAAGAAACGAGCGGGTCACAGGGCAAGAGACATAAACGCGTTTTTGGGAAAGACTTCCAAAACTACGGCACATTGTACAGTGTCTTAAGTGGTAGACTGTGCTGTTTTCGGAAAATAAACATAAAAGTCTATGCAAATCAGGTTAGCTGTTGTGCTGTACAGCATTAAAGTTCTTTTAAGAAAGGATCTACTGTATATACTAGTAAGTGTGTTTGTGTGTTGTTATTTGCAGATTGGTAATGAATGGTATTCTTCATCATTCATGCTTGTGTATGTAAGTAAAGTAGACTATATCAGTGCAGCCATTAGTGCTGCCAGATTTTGCAGATTTTCATATAATTTTAAACCATGATAAAGCTAATTAAGCAGATTTCCTCGGTTGAAAACAGTAAAGTCAATGTGAATGCAGCAGATTTTGATTAATTTAAAGTGTATACAAGAACAGACAGATTTGGTAGATCTTCTTTTTGTAGTAGATATTTTGTGGAATTATGACATGCATAATGCTTCGTTTCAAGAATCAAGTGGTTGGAAACCATGGAATTGTTCATGTGTATTTTCATGAACTGTGATTTATATTATTATTTCCAGCATTTGTAAGTGGTCTATTTTCTATTAATCATTTTCAAGCAAAGGGACAAAACCTTGTGCAGTGGAAACCGCTTAATGGAGCATGGTTTATAAAGCAAACTTCTTATTGAGCAGTTTTGGCTAAAAAACCGATCCTATCTTTTCCCTCTTATAGATTCTTCGCTTGTTAGAGCAGACACACCGCTTATTGGAGCAGTTAGACGTGTGGCAGTGATCATGCTGTAGACCAAGCAACCAAAAATGAAGTAAAAGAATTATAAAATCGACTAGTTCTTTTGTGCTGGAGATGGGCAAGAGTGAACAGTGTCCACCACAACCTATTCTGCCTACTGTGCAACACATTATTATGACAAAAATACTGCAAAAATACAGTAATTTTTCTTTTTACAATACTGTGTACAGTGCTCACAACGAAAATAAAATACAGTACCCTAACATTAATATGTGTATTGTGAACCCCTAAGTGCAGGGGTTCTCAACCTTTTTCCCATTAAGTACCCCGAGTCATAAAACAATCCGAACCACCAGTATGCTGTCTATGGAGTAGCCTTACACGCACACTTCCACAGGTTAACTGGCAAAGCCGTGGATTTCACATTGTTGAATCACAACAATGCAGGATCAAGCAAAATCCACGCGGAGTTTTCAATCGGCACGCATATTCCTCTAGGATATAAAAAAATAGTAATACATGAAAACTTAACTACCATCCAAGTACCCCTGGAAATCTTCCCGTGAACCCCTGGGGATTCGCGAAGCCTAGGTTGAAAACCTTTACCCTAGTGTGAATAACACCTTATTTTTATTGCAAAACATTCTCATCGAATAAAATAGCAACCGTTTATTAGAGCAGGTTTTTCTATTCCCAAGCATGCTCTGTTTAAGCGGTTTCCACTGTATATCAAAGGGTGAAAAATGCGCAAGTGTGTTTCTAGTTTAATTCTGTTTGTTTTTCTAAAGTACAATAGTTTGTTGCTTTATATGCTGTAATTAGTGCCTTGTTCACGAGTACCACAGTTTTTTCAAAATTATCTGGAAATGTCAAAGCCATTAGCATTTGGCCTATTTCAGCTTGTTTGCCATTTTTTTACAAGTGGTTTGGCATTTTTTGTTCACTTGGACCTGGCAATCCTCATCCTCAGTCCTGAAAATTGCAGGCAAAGCTTACAGGTGAAAAGTTCAAAGGCTGAAGTAAAAGCAGAGAAAAAACCAAACTCAAGACTACAATCAAAATCTTATAACACAAGCTCAGAAATCATAACAAACTGACTGACGTCAACGTCAAGAATACTAGTGGCGACAAAAGGAATCAGTCAGTATTCTTGACGTCAGTCAGTTTGTGCAACTGAGTGAGTGGTTTTGGATTAGATATCAGAGTACATACTGTAATTTTTTATTTTCGGTTATGGAGTGTATGAAAAAGTTCCGGATTGAATCAGAATTACAAAACTTCCATATCCATACACTATTGGTCCATGGTCTAGCACAGGGCTTCTCAAACTTTTTTGTTCTACGACCCGATTTGATTTTAACAAAGGTTTTTCTACTGTATCCGACCCATTCATGGATGGCCTAGATCAGTGGTTCTCAACCATTTTGACATATCTTACCCTTTTAATGTTTTATCAAACAAGATTGCCAGATTTACCCCCAATACACTCAGTGGTGCTCATTTATTAAAAATACAAAATTAACAAACTCTACTGTTTAGAATGATTTATGAAAATTTACATTTGCTGAAATTATGATTCAGTAATTTTACCCCTTTGGAAGATGAAATTTAACCCCAGGGGTAAATTTACTCCAGGTTAACAACCACCGGCCTATGTTAATGATACTTGTAAACATTCCATTAAAAATCTCAAGAGGCATTTTTGTCTACGGCGAAATCATACAAATGCACACATCCAACAAAAGTTACTCACACTAAAACAACCAAGTGATCGAAACAGTGAGGCAAAAAAATTAACAAAAAAACAATTCCCATTATAGAAGTTGGTAATGGGATGGATGTACTTGATGATTTTTACGCAGATTATCTGTTTGTAGATTGATACAATTGGCCAATGCAGGAAGAATGACATTCTCAACATTTTTGAAAATGCATTGGTTTTTGGACTTGATGATTGCCAATGTCGAGAATGCCGCTTCACACAAGTATAATGTTGTGCAAACGGTTATGAGTTTATGAACGGCTAGATCAGAAATGACTGGGTATTCATTTCTTGTTATCAAAAATCACATAAACTCTATTTTTGAAAAGTCTAGTTGCAAACAACTTTTGTCGGTTACTAACTCTGCAAATTCATCCTGTGGTTATAATGGCAGCTGTGTGGCCTCCTGAAATTTTAATTGTGCATGGTTTGCGGATCCAACTCTTCCTGAATCAAACTCTGAAGTATTTCTGAAATTGTGTGAAGCTTTACTTTAGTCTAAAATTACTCAGTGTGCTCTCAAAGCAGTTAGCCTATATCTAGCCCCAATCCTAGTAGACCTAGAGTTCTAAATACCAGCATGCCTTCGTGTAAGAATGAATGCAACAAGGTCAGTATTATAGTCATTACTAGGGCAACCAATGATTTGACCTAAAAACTTATAATTTTGACTTTATTTCAACCTGTAAATTTTCTGCGTTTGCAACTGCAAAATAATTCAGTCTTCGGTGTTGAGGTTAACCCGGAAGCATATTCATGCACTCTATGCTTCGAAATTTTAAAATATTTGGTTGTTTAACTTTGGGGATGATATACTGATATGTACGTAAATAACTACAGTAGAGTCAAACCTGAGAACATCATAAAGTTGAAACGTTATATGCGTAATGGATTGAGCATTTACCAAACCAAGTACTGCAAGACCACATTTCTTACCATGCCTATCCTATATAGTATTCAATTGTCCAGTAGTGGGCAAAACAACATTATTACGCCAGAAGTCACCACAAACCCACTATTATTACAGTACAGATTGGCAACTAAGCTTGCAAAAGCATATCAATATCTATTGTTGTAGTTTCAGTAAAGTATCGATGAAGAGAAAAAAAACTCTGCTGCAAGAAAATTTTGACCTACTAATGATAAATTTTAAATTTTTTTTGACCTAATAACTTGGGATTCCCTCATGGTATGAGCGTGAAATTTGGTTTGTGGACGTTTCATGAACTTTCAAAACAGCAGAAAAATTTTGACTTTATTGACTTTTGGTTGCCCTAGTCATTATGTTGAAACAATCATGACGTAACAATGCATAACTCATGCTTGGTTGAGTATTATCATTTGATATTTCAGGCAGACATCCCAGTAAAAACTGACAGCATGAAATGTGGAATAATTGCCCTTAAAAATGCAGTAGAAATAGCTTCACTGCGGGCCTACTTTTAATTTTCTTGTGAAGTTCACCAAAACTTTTATATCTGGTTTGTCAAGCCAATTTTTTTCGCGACCCCATAGTTTGAGAAGCCCTGGTCTAGCAGACTGATGGTGGTCCTTGAAAGCCTCACACAGCAGCAGCGGTGCTCCCCAAAAGCGTAAATCTCAGCTCTACTTCAATGTAGATCGTGAAAGATGCACAGGGCTTTTGTCTGAACTAAACATGCAACCTGTTTTTTTTTGTGCCGAGACATTTTGGTCATTTTTTGTTGATACAAATTGGTCACTGAAACATTTTGGTCATTTGTCTCACACTTGTAGTAAAACTTGCTGTAACATTGTTCGTTAGCCTATATTTTCAGATAATTTGACTGAAATGACTAAATGTTTTTTAGTAATTTCAAAAACATTTTGGTCTATGACCAAAAAATGACCAAAAAACAATATGCAACGTATATGATTTTCACAGATAAACAATGAGATATAGTGATTTTATGACACGATGAAATACCTAAAAAACAATTGTTTGTTTTCATTAAGCAACTGATAAACTTGAACTTGAATGCTGCAAAGCTTTGTAATATGTGTGGATTAGATAGCTGTGTCTTTGAGATTTTAAGAAAAGTTGTCATGTTTACGGAGATAAACCTGCAAGATTGTCCGTCAATTTTGGAAATGCATCAATAATGTAATAAGGTGTAGTGTGCTAGTTTTGAAAAACACTTCTTTGTGGTAAGAGTATCCAATTCATAATATTGCTAAAATGCAATCTAACGCCAAGCAAAGTCATAACAACAAATTTTTAGCAATTTTCCTTTAAAAATAAAAATATGATAAACAGCTTTTTTTCAATGAAATAATGTGTTCTTTATCACAAATTGCATAGACACTAAACACACTTTCTGGCACAGTGTTTGTTTTCTGCTATGTACTTTAATTTGCACTTGTTTACTTCTTGCTCTTATGTTTTAGGTTGATGATTTTTTATTTTCTTGTCTTTTTCAAACATGCGTCTTTGTTTTTTAATAGAACAGGTTTTGCAAACTTGTTATGTGGTAAGCAAGCTTGAAAAAACATATGGAAAGCTCAAAAACAAAAGTGTTTCAATTGGAAAAGCTGTCACTTCCATTTATTGATCCTCATACAGGTGTAAAAGTTCACTTTGATAAAAAATTCTTTATATTTTTTCTTGTAGTTCATAATTTAGAGTCAACAAATTTTTTAAAATTTTGCTTAGTCTTTCATTAGCTGTCTACAAGCAAGCGTATATTTTAAGCCAGGTTTGTATTTCTCCTCAAGCTGTTTCTGCCCAAAAATAACTGGTTGTAAGTGAAACAATCCGGTGTAAGAAAACAACTGTATGTAAAATGAAAATATTCATCTCTCTTTGGTTGCTGCTTGTTTTGTGCAGTGTTTATATATTTCATTTTTTCTCTGATCTGAGCTTGTTTTGTGCATTAAACTAGATTGTCTACAGTCTTGTCAAGACATTATGATACTGAGTTTTTCTTTGTTGGTGTGATCTGATCCACTTTAACAGTAGAATTATTGGTGTACATGAATGCTATATACTGTTTGCCAGTGTTTTGCACCATATGCTGCCAATTGAAGCAAAGTGTGGGTTTGTAATATTTTCTCTTTTTTTTCAGATGAACTGGTGTACAGACCTGCTTTACATCCTGACTTATGTCAAAAGACACTATCTGGTGTTTTGTATAAAGCAATTCCAGTATATTTAGAAGAAAGGTCGGCTGAATATGAGGAGTATTCACAAATGCTTGACAATATCATCAGTGATTTACAGTGGCTTTTGCTTTTGTCTCATGCAAAATTTTGGTGCCAGGTAATGACTGATTTTGTCACAAGTCTTCAACAATTCATCTTGTTTATTATTCCATAAATTGCTTAACATGTTGGGAGCGGGTGTACGAGTATATCGTACTTTGAAATCACGCATTGAGCTACTAATTTCACACCACTTTAAAAGTCCATAACTCGCCAGTCGATTGTGCTAGAGAGCTATCCAAACCCTCAAAAGACTCGGCAATTCTTTTTGTTCGCAATGAAAAAATTTTTTTGCTTTCAGGTTTTGTGTGGGTGATGTCATAACTGGGGTAGGTTTTTGGCCATTTTGGCTCAGGTTACCTGGCCCAAGTCCCAACCACAAGAGGGGAGTATTTTGCTCGACTTGTTATTGGACACTAGGTTAAAACATGAGTCTTTTGAGCCTTTGATCAGCTTCTAGCGCTTCGCATTCAAGAGTTAAAGTAAAATTACAAACTTTTGTGAAATTACCAATTTTTGGTAAAGTTACCAATTTTATGGTTGTTTGGCCATTACTTTTGAACCAAAAACTCTAGAAAGACAATCAAAAGCTCAAAGAACTTTGGATTATAGCCTAGTTTCCAATAAAAACTCAAGCAAAGTACTTCCATCTAACGGTTTAGGCCCAAAGCCAGTCAGCCAGGTAACCTGAGCCAAAATGGCCAAAACCTACCCCACTTATGACGTCACCCACAAAAAAAACCTGAAACTCAAAACCAAAAACTTTTTTTTCATTGCAGACTCAAAGACTTGCTGCATCTTTTGAGGCTTTGAACAGCTCTCTAACGCAATCGGCGGATGAGTTACACAGTTGCAAAGTGACACCCTTTTTGAGTGGCTCATGCAGTCTTAAAGGTAAAACCAGCCCAGAGCCAAAGGTTTAAGCAGAAACTTTGCGTTGTTTTTTTTCAGGTTGTGAATGATGATTCTGTACATGCATGCCTAAACTCCTATTTGAGACATGCAGCCAGGTACAAACCATCAACCTGGCCCGCAGAGATTTATGAAAAACATAACATTGTTCATCGAATGATATTCATGATTTTTCGAAGGTACATGTTTGGTAGAGTTTCAGTGAATAAATTCCTTTAACTTAAAGGCTTAGGCTTCAGTTATTTTCAGTGAATTAACTTAGGAGTTTCATTAATTATAGTTTTTATGTTAGTTGTTCCTAGGATGGCACAGTATGCAAGCTTTGGCATAATTCACTTCAAAAAGTGCGGTCAATATGTTTAAATAAAGAGAATTTGATAGTCTTAGAATAAAAAGCAAAATGTAAAAGAGTACATTGTGAACAATGAGCCACAAATTCCACAAGAAAAGTTTTGTTCTCTGCATGGTACGAACTGCAATTAAACCTTTATGGTAATGATTAATTCAATTTTCTATATCTGCAAGCAGTCTTAAAGATTAGAAGCCTTGGAACAGAAAATTATAGGTTGGCCTATGTTCCTAAAATGGAAAATGTGTACACAACGGTTAAACCTTGAGTGATTTTTACTCACAAGCTCTCTTTTGGCGATTTTAGATTAAAGCAGGGTGACCCAAAAAGATGCAGGGTGACCCAAAAAGATGTGTACCCATGAAAATTTCAATTGTGACTTTGATTAAAAAGCTACTTATTTCAAATTACAACCACACATTATTCAGTTTATGGAAG
>Ga0210059_1016657_pt1 | contig 10581 bp, 3 predicted proteins | sample Ectturendosymbi2_FD_188042 | JGI IMG/M metagenome (GOLD analysis project Ga0210059, IMG submission 188042) | Ecteinascidia turbinata endosymbiont from Florida, USA - Sample 2 (SPAdes) (version 2) | ecosystem: Host-associated > Tunicates > Ascidians > Unclassified | place: Key West, Florida... | reverse complement strand
TGTCGGACGTTTCCACTCCTGCTTGTACAAATGGGGTATGGCCTCCTCTGCGGCCTGTGAGTGTGGCGCAGAACAAACCGTCGACCATGTCGTCTACCACTGTCCAATCCATCGACCCCCCCATAGACTGCAAGGCCTGACGGGTCTGGACGATGAGACAACCCAATGGCTGCTCAACACCTGCCCTGATATATAGGCGGGCTAGCAGTGGATAAAAGAACTCGCTCAAACGAAAGAAGAAGACCGCTGGTTGTGGCGTGCGCTTTTCACAGTAAAGTAAACGTTGGCAATGGGTTTTATATCTGGATAAGAACTACGTATGCTTTCTTTAGAAAATATTTCATTGTGGTAAAAACGACATATTTCGACAAGGTTTTGTTTTTTTGCGGTTTCCTATAAACCAGATTGGTGAGCCCTGCTTACTCCATCAACACCGATTTTGGAAATCCTTTTCATTTACGCTCTGCACCAAATTACAAAAGAAAATTTGAGAGTTTTTCAAATGACTTTGACTTATGACGTCAGCACCACACCAGGTGCTATTCATGACATGGTCTGTTGTTTTTGTTGAAGAAACAGCCTTGATATAAGAAGCTTGAAATTCATTAAGCAAGGCTTGCAAACCAGTAAGTTTTAACTCAGTATATTATTCATCTGTTGCACACAGTTAACAACAAAGAAACCAACCATTCGTACCGCACATAGAAAAAGAAGAAAGGCGGTTTGACACCAGTGCATTGCGCAGGAGTACCCTTTTGGACTTTGGGGTGAAGCTGACGTTGATCTGAAGAAAGAATGCAATAGTTATTAAAAATAGTTTTGAAAACAATTTTTTCTTCATCGATACGAGCAACCAAATAACAGGACACTCTACATTAAGTCAATTGAATAGGTGCCGGAAAAACTTCAGAAATGCAGTTAAATAGAGTTTAAGAAATAGTTTTATGTCAGTTGAGGTGAAATCGTTCTCATACCTGATAGGAACAAGTTGAAAGAATATACGATTTTATGAATATAACATATAAAGCAACTGTGATATCTGATGTTTACTTAAGCGCCACAGTTTTAATTATTCTTGTATTAGATCTATTATTGACAAAGAATAAAGGAAGAAAATGGTTACGTTTTATAAGAGTGTTGGGGTGTAGACCACAGCATTATAGGCACTTTCTTAAAACAATTGATTGCTAACCCGTAACACTTGTTACAACTCTACATCCAGAGTAGGACATGCTAATCGCATGGTAAGAATTAGATTCCAACCCTGGCCAAGGCGAAAACAATGAGAAACGATGAGAAACACAAAATAGAAACACTTGTTCTTTCTGTTGGTGCACATCTCCATACAACGATTCACGCAATCAATTGTTCACGAAATGAAATGGGCTGAAAAGTTCGATAAATACAACTGATTTTCTTCAAACACGTACTTTGAAAAAACTCACAAGATTGCAGTGAAAATTTGCTAGACGTGGCACCAGTGACAAGCACTGAATTGATGCAACGTTTAAGTTAACGTTACGTCGTAGTATAGCAGAGCGTCATCATATCATTCCTGACCACCATTAGTACTGTACATTAATTCAGTTACATAAGTATTATCGCATCAGTGCCGATGCAACTAACACCAAACGTAGACAAAATAGTGGAATAACAGCATTATCACCCCATAATGAATTATTTTAAAAATGAAACAAGTACATGTTAACGGCAGTATCTCAAAAGGTACGCATAGGCCATGGTAATTCAAGGAAAAAACTATGTCTCCTGGCTTAAATCGTTAACACAAAACAGAATTGGAGTACAGAAGCAAAAATCAAAAGCATCTCCCGGAAGATAAGGCATCGTAAAGGGATGTTACAGCATAACGTGATACAGCAAGCATTTTTTGTATGTTGGACAAAAGACTAGGAATGACTTAATTCTTAAGTTTTTCGGACTATTGTTCCAGAATCTGGGGTTTTCAACCTTTTCCAGCATGTGGCCCAATTAATAAATAAAAAAGGGTCCGTGGCCCACCGAGTGCACAACTTCTTTAATGCGATAATTGTTGCACATGCACAGAGAGAGTAGAAATAAAACACCTAAAACCAACATGACACAACGTGCTCTACGATCAATTGGTAGGCTGAACTTGTTTGTTGTTAAAAAGCATACACATTCGAGGCTCGATATATACACAATGCACGGATCAAGTTATCTTCCACATTAAGTCTGCTTCTTGATTTCGTTTTCATGGCCGCAAATGCCGCAGGATTGCCTTAAAATACCTTCAGCACCTGCATTTTGTGCACAACGTGGCGGAGGTTGTCACAGATCCGGAGCGATGAAATCGACTCCGGCAGGAATCTACGTTTTTTTCCGGATCCGGAGTCGAAATTTTGTGAAAAACCGAACCAGGATCTGTAGTCACTTTATTTCGGAAGTAGTTGGAGTCTGCGTGGTGTTTATAAATGTCATTGCTTAAAGTGCAAACATTGCTGAATCTCGGTTGAAATTGATGGCTACCAGAGTTTGAACAGGAGTCGTATTTTCAAACGTGCAAAAATATCAGGCCCGAATATGAAATAAAAATTTTTAGAATAGGAGAGGTGTCGGAGTCTAACAATGTGACTCCGGCCACCTCTGCAACGTGTTATAGGCTACATGGAAATTTCCATAGTGCAATAATTTCTAACACATAATAACGAAAGTGAGCGTATTATGACGTTTATAGCTTAAGAGCTACCACAGGCTTTCGATATATAGCAGAGGTTTTCAACCTGGGGTCGAAACACCCAGAGAACCCGTGAATTACTTTGAGGGGCCGCAAGTAGATATTTTATGTACACAGATGTATCACATCTGCTTTATTTGAGTATTAGATGGCGGTCGTGTATAATGCGTTGCTTTAATAGGTCGCACAAAAACGGTTGAAAACTAACTGATTCAACTTGTAAAACGCACTCAATTTCAATAACACCAGGCCGTGGCCCATCAAATATTGTACCGTGGCCCACAGGTTGAGAAACCCTGGCGTAGACCTTCGTGTTAGAGATTTTTTGATGAAGCTGTTCTGAGATTGTTATTAGTAGCTATTCTGGAAGGACAATTACGCCTTTCTTTGATATGAGAATAACAGCAGGAGATGAAACCTGGAAAGCAATTGTGAATTGCTTTGAAAAAATTTTTCCTAGTCCGTATTCATGTATTTCATTAATTTGAAGTATTTTGCATGAGTGATATACCTCTAGCATGGGGTTGCGAGCAGTTTTAGAGATTTTACAAATACAGGGTATCGAACGGTTATGAAGTACCTTCAGATGAGTTAAATACGTCGAAGGATTTTATCTCAGGTGAAGATTGCACAGTGGAGATGAGGAAAGTAGACTCTTCGTAATATCTTGATATCAAAAATTGGCCTAAGCTTGAAGAGGGCGTGGCATCCTTGAGCTACTTTCTTTTCAACTGAAGAAATCTGTTCTTTGCATGTTAGATTCAGGGGTGTAATGGAGTGAGAACGCATGGGAAGGGAGTTCCAACAACTTTTTCACGTTTTGCTTTAAAATGAATTTGAAGCTGTTTTGAAATGGCTATTTTTTGGGTGCGTCCCACACCTTTTTTGTCAGCACTACACCCCGCGTTTGATTGGAATCAGTACAGTTAACTTGCTGTAATGGAACATTGTTGCAATTTGTGTTTAGAGTTACAGTATAGCTGGGCTATGATTGTTGAATAATTGTTTTTGTTTTATATAGATTTAATGTAAGTTTATTCTTTTGCAACCAACTAAATACTCTATTTAAATCGATATTCGTTAGTTTCTCCAAATTGGTAGGATCGTTATCAAAAATAAGTAATACTGTGTCATCAGCAAAAATGTTACAGAATAAAATGAAAGACAGGCGGAGAACGTTAAGTCCATTAAAGCCCCAAATTTTGATTTTGTGGCATTTTCAATTTTTTGGTGTTGTTTTACAGCGAAAAGAGCATAAATACCAATAATTCCAATTTTCTTTGTTTATTTATCTTAATATGGTCGAAGACACACATGCACCCTAATAGGGTGCAGTAGGCACGAACGTCTACATGTCTATATGTTGCAACTATAGACTGATTGCTAGCGTATGTTTCATAGTCAAGTGTGAAATTGAACTTTAAACAAGTTCCTCTTGCTCAAAGGCGATTTCGACACCATAGGCGTAACCAAGGGGGCCTACGGGGCCATGGCCTCCCACAATTTTTAGAACATATGGTCATTTTGTGTTTGAGAAGCGTTATTCCAAACAAAATAGGTGTTATTAGCCTAAAATCAAACATTTTGACCCCGGAAAGGTTTTGGGCTGGCTACGCTACTGAACCAGGGGGACCATGGGGCCACGCCCCCAAACATTTTTAGCGTATCTAGTCACTTTGTGCTTTGAGAAGAGGTATCCAAAGCAAAGCACTGTTGCTAGCCTAAAATCAAACATTTTGTCCCGCTAAAATTGTGGGCTGTCTATGCCATTTTCCGATACACACCATAGGTCATAAAACTTTGCTTGTGAAGACAAAGCCATGACTTTGTTGTTGACACCTTCGGCACCTGCACAAGTTCTCTCCTAAACGACAACAGATCATAGGATGGTGAATCCCCTCCTGCTTCATGTCGGCAGAGGAGCCACGCAGGTTGCAACACCAGGACCGTAATCAAGAGGGAGCGCAGGGTTCTTCGCCTTCCCTGAAAATTTCACCCCCCTGGAAAAATATGTTGGACATTGTTCAAAACTATTGAACATAATTTAAACAGTTTGGGCTCCTCTCAGAAAACACTACGCCCCCTGTTGTCCCATGCTGGTTACGGGCCTGTGCATCGCTATGTTAGAAATCCTACTGAACAGAGGCAACCAGCCCTTCTTGCTTCGTAGAGATTCTGTAGTAACTCATATTTTGATCACAACAATCTACACCCCCTTGATTTGTTGTATTTGTTTAGTTGAAAGAGCACTTTACCATTATCGTTCCTGTTATAGAACGACACAGCAGTTGTTGGAGGAGTTCAAGATGTGTTTGATGCTACTCGACCGCATTTCATTTGTTACCGACTGCAGCTAGTTTCCATCTTTGTCTGCACGTTGATTATAAATTCCCATGGCTTCTTTCCAGCTCCTTGGAGCTTATGACTGACATTTTCTAACCGATACCCTTAGTAACTGTCATCAGAAAGTATTTAATAGGGGCTTCACGTTTGTGCAGGGAGACTTTAAAACAGATTTAAAAACTGGAATAACTTTGGCAAGTTTCAATTTATAAGGAAAGATTCCGTTTTCGACGCAGTGATTAAGTATACCTTTCAGGTAAGTACACAGGGCCGTCACCAGCGGGGGGGCCAGTGGTGCCCAGCCCCCCATTTGAAATCGGTTTCCCCCCATTTCACGTTTGGCCCACCGGTTGCTGCATACATCCTATCCTTTATTTTTTAAATGTGCCCCCCCCTTCTGGCTTTTGGCCCCTCCTTCTGGTTTTTGGCTCCTACTGCTGCTAAATCCTGGAGACGGGCCTGCAAGTACATATGATATTTTACTCAACTTCACTAATCCGAAAGGAATATCTTAAGGTTCAGTAGTCTTTTTGTCATCGAGTAAATTGATAAGCTTCAGTATTTCTTCTGAACAAGTTGCAGTTACAAACACGGGGGAATAGATTTGTGGACAAGGAGGAAAACAAACATCAGTTACAGTGGGAGGTATGGCACAGGCAAGCAATGGACCAACTGATGTAAAAAAAATATTTAAAACTTGGGCAACTGATTGGCTAGGTGGGAGGGAGGAGCACAAGGGACAGTTTTTTGAACATATAGTATGGAATTTTTAACAAACTTTTTACCAATTACTTCATTGATTGTTTTGGAAATTCATCTTGGAGTGTTGGAGTTCTCAAACAGTTGGATTTTGTAAAAATTTTGTTTAGCTTTCTTTTACAATTGACTATTAGCTTTCTTTTACAATTAACTGAGTCAAAATGTAACTAACCTTTTTGTATTTATATTTTTGAAACTCACAGCAAGCAAAAATCGGCAGGAGGTCACATGCTGAATGTAACAGCAGTGATTTTGCAATACGTTTTTTCGAAATCTGTGAAGCTTTATGCATCAGATACTTTGTCTGAACACGATTATTGCCTGGCGAATTGCTGTAATTATTGCAGTGTTCCTTTTTATTCATACCCGATCTTAAATTGCGCATTTATTTTTTAATTGAATTGTTGTTACTGTATTTCAATCTTGCTACGCTCAGGTTTAAGTGCATTTAAAGCAGACCTGCACAATATACCGTCAGCGACAGTTTTAGATTGTGAAACTTAAAAAATCGAAAAGTATGGATAAAATATGATTTGCAAAAACATTTGAGTATCAAAAAATCAATATCGCAAATAGCATTGCCATTGTCAAATCTTTTCTTCCAAAAAACTGCCATAATTTGGACAAGCACTTGCATACTGCTTGTGTTAAGGTTTCGTTCAACGTTTCAAGACTAATAATGTTCTAACCAAATCGTTGCGTTCATTCTTTCTGCAAAAACCTCCGCCTTTACTGATTGCCAGCGCTTGGCAATGTCTCAAATACGGGTTAGTTTAGGTGAGAAATTTAACAACATCGCTTTTGCGCACTGGTCAGCCTCTCAACAATTCGCCCTAACCCATGACGCTATATTTCCTAGTAGCTAGTAATTATATGAAATGGAGCGAAGGGAAACTGCACTACGGCAGAGCGCTTTACTCTAAGATCTAGGTTCTATGAGTGTGCAGGATAAGTGTGGGCAGATGTAAGCTCAAGTTTCGAATCAATTACATATTATTCTTAGAAACCATGTATACAAGACAACAGAACACACGACTGCAGTCAGGATAAATTTGGATAAATAAACTAACACCAGTTCTTAATATGTTCACAAATATTTCGCTACAAGCACAAGCAATATGCTGACAGTAATATAATCAGGGGTGAAGTGGGGTGGGAACGGCGTTCCCACATCTCTTTTTTAGCATTGCAACCCTGAATATAATCCAGTTCTACCTCACACTGAAATGCACAGTAGGTTAATGTTCCCATTTCTGTGACAGCTTCCTAGCTTCTAAGTGAAGCTTTCACTACCACCACCGCGGTCTGAATGAATTTCACGCAGAATCCGAGTAACCACTGGTGTGTGTCGTCATCAATAACTCCCATTGACAAGCCGTCACAAAGAACAACCCACCTTATCATGCATTGGGGAAATATTGAATAAAGGACATAAGGCTTCGCAATTATCGTTTTAAGTCATTGCTGGCTGAAAGTTATCTGCTGTACATGTCAATCAAACAAACTTGAATGTGATGTTAAGCACAAAACGGGAGGGCCAAACTGGGAGACCCAAAAATCTGAGGGGACCATGGTCCACCCAGGCCCCCCCTTAGAATTGCCCCTGTAGACAGATAACACAACTTCAAAGAATTTACATTCGCAATTGACCTACTATATGCAATGTATGGAAATTCGAACTGAAAAGTAGGTGGTTGCTCTTTCATTCATCGTGCAGTGTTGATGGTGGCTTTATGGGGGAACTGAATCACCTTTTTTTGATTAGGCAGTTTTTAAATTTAATTCGCACACTTTAATTTAAAGGTCTGCGTGTTGTTATTACGAAACAAAAATTTTCCTAACTTTTTGATGAACACATTTGCGCATCTTGTAATTAGGCTTGCTGGTTTGAGGCAGTGAGAGCAACTTTCTCAAAACACGCTCACTGCAATTTCCCAAAATTGCACACCTTCAATATAACTTGATTTGCAAATAAAAACCTTGCACCTTTTTGTGGGCACTGCAGTAGAGCCTTTCGTAAATTTTTATTTAGGATGTCAAATGGCCATTGAAAAAAAACTTCCTTTAGAGACAATCTATTTGTTTGATATCCCTTGATTTCATGTTTACAAAGATTATTTTCAATTTGCTTTGCAGATGCTTCCAGTTAGAATGTTGAAAGACAGGTGTAATAGCACTTTGTTGATCCAAGCAAAATCAACTGGTGGCTTCCAGGTGGTTCCAAACGCATTATTCAAGATAGACGTAAACTTCTTTTGCACGCAAGGTACGGAACTGATTTGACCTCACGTGAAGTGAAACGCCAGTTATCACAAAAGACGCTGGGTTGGTCGAACTTTTTTCAGGGATATAAACTTACCGCACAAACATCATTCATTACCAAACCAACACCATTCATGATTATCAAACAAAAGGCATTCATACAAATCTACGACAAAACACCTAGCCTGACCTACAACACCTTGAATCTGGTTGTAATTGATTATTGAAAACACCGTTTATTTTTGTTAAACTGAGGCGAAACACACTTCTACGATGAAAATTGAACTCTTTAACCTCCGTAAAAAGTTGTTTCAAATATTCGCAACGCATCACTGCTCACGTGACACGTTTTTTAAAGATGATTCATGATAAGTTCAGTAATCTAAGCCTGTAACTAATGCCATGCAATCGGAATGATTACTAATCACGTTACATAGGAAATTGAAACAGACTTGATTTCTAAGTTGAAGCAAAATTTTTGACTCTTCCTTTCATAACAGATTAGTCTCCTATAAGTACTGAAAGAATTTTGTTTGTATGAGATCTTAGCGTAATCGGGGAAAGCACCTGGGTACTTTGGTAACTTGTATAACAGACAGAATCGCTAGACTGATGTAAGCCTGCACCAAACCGAACGGTTTTCACAGAGAAGATTTTCCTGCTTGAAGCTTTTCTGCGACATTCTTGTAGGGAACAGTGGCGTCACTATGAAACAATTTTATAAATCCTTTAAAATGAAATTTTGAAAGTACGGTGGTAGGCTTTGTAACAGTTTGATAATGCTTTTGTGGGGTTGCAAACGTGAAAATCGTTGTTGCAGAAAACCCTATAATCATTTCATTTCACTTCAAATGCTTCCGATTGGTATTTTTCATTTGGAAATACGCTACACCATGGTTATTAAAATTAGATAGAATGTTTGATTTTTTGTAAAAATTATTTCAGATTTCAGATGATGAAATGAACAAAATTTATTGAAACTTTGCATCCATACCACGATACTTTACGTCAAGATTCTTTTTTTGCGATATCCACGACAAATCAACGAGACTTCTAAAAACTCTGGGTAAGGTTTTCACATCAACAACAGTCATATTCGGCAATACTCAAGTCTATGTTTTTCTAACTAAAAACCGAGGCTTGATACAGCTTGCTTCCAATAAAGCCTGATCAATCATTAGTCTTCGCAAAGAGTTTAAAACAAGTTTTGCAATATTTTGATCGTGTTTTTCAGACCCAGATTAAAGAAAAACTGAACCTTTTGAAACAATTTACTAAAGCAAAACACTTACCTGAAAATAACGTGTTTGCTTCAACTGTTATCGTACTTCTCTTCAGGAATGGAAAACGTTGTGTTGAATCTGTTGAGGTCAAAACGCGTTGCTCTTTTTCCTTTCAACCATTCAAGATCCAGAAACACCTTTGTCTAAATTTAAAGTACGGTTCATTGGTCTTTTATAAAGACCCAGGAAAAGTTTCCATGTTTTCTTTTTTCTGCGCCAACTCTTTTTTCTACAGCAACGCTTCGAAAGTCAGTGTAACGACTTTTGCATTCTTACTACCGAACTGTTGTCGGGCTGAAGTTTCACAGTAGAAGAAATGTTTTAAGCTCAATACTGTGCATGGACTACTAACATCGCCGAAAATGAGAAAACATAAACAAATAATTACACAGGCTTGCCGTGCACAACATGACGCAAACGTTCCGACACAACACAAAAAGCAACACGAACACATTGAAGAAATACACCTTTTTTCCTTCACATTAACTTACATCGATCAAAGCAAAACCAAGTATAAAAAAGTGTTTTTTAAATTTAAATCAACAAAAGCACAATCATTTTCCTCAACACCTCTGACTTGTTGAGCAAAATCATTTTGCTTTGCAACTGTCATATGCGCATTTATCCCACCTTGGGAAGTTATGCTTATATAATTGCCACTCATTGCGATTTCAAGGGACTATACAAACTTGACTGGGCGGAACTGGCGCTTTTTCGATGTTTTGCGGCGTAGCTTCATGTGAACCTTAAACTCGGTAGTATGGCAACATGTCTGCTGTAACTTTGGTCCCGTCCATGTTACGTAACTGGCGTCAGAGCAAATTGTTGTGTAACAAGTGGGCGTTACTGGGAATTTCCGCGAAACTCACGTGACTATTTCGCCTGAATTCTTCACATTCTTCAGAACTCTGGGAAAAGTAAACAGCAAGCCACTGAAACCTACGGAGAATGAGGAAAGTCGCAATCAGTTATTTCTTGTGTAAAGATGAGCATCAGGGTCGAAGTTACGCTTGTTTGCCATTGGTTTTTGATGTGCCGAGAGCGAACATGAGAGTGGAAACCGTCACAACTGAGAGTTTCGGCATTAACCTTTGAGCCAAACGCCTGGACTTGTTTCACAGTTGAAAACTGTTGCAAAGACTACCAAGATCCACGTCTACCTCCAATGATCAAATTTGGACCTCACTGAAAACATATCCAACACCGCTGCTTTCAATA
>Ga0210059_1016656_pt1 | contig 10582 bp, 9 predicted proteins | sample Ectturendosymbi2_FD_188042 | JGI IMG/M metagenome (GOLD analysis project Ga0210059, IMG submission 188042) | Ecteinascidia turbinata endosymbiont from Florida, USA - Sample 2 (SPAdes) (version 2) | ecosystem: Host-associated > Tunicates > Ascidians > Unclassified | place: Key West, Florida... | reverse complement strand
GTTGTGATGTTAGTTAGTAAAAATATTTGACTAATTAGCTAATTAGATAATTAATTAATTTGTTTATTTTAGATCATAACTTTTGAACCAGAAACGCTAGAAAGTCGATCAAAGGCTCAAAAGACTCAGACTCAAGCCTAGTTTCCAATGAAAACTTCAACGAAACACTTTGGCCTAGTAGTTGGGCCCTAGGCCAGGCAACATGAGCCAAAATGACCCTAAAACTACTTCACTTATGACGTCAATCACAAAAAATCCGCACCCCCCAACCAAAAAATTTATTTTCAAGTGCAATCTACTAGGCTGGCCGATCCGGTTGAGCCCTTAAACAGTTCTCTAGCGCAATCGACGGAGGAGCTAGGGCGTTGGTAAGGCAACCGAAAACTGCTGTTTTAGGCTGAAATCAAAGTACGAATATATCGTACCCCGGTTCTCAAAGTGTTAAAACAAACTTTTTATAATTAAGTCAATAGTCCTATGAAAAAAAATTACAACTTGTTTTAAAAAATTACGACTTGCTGGGTGGCCACCCTCTACACATTAAACAAGAAAATTATAAAAATAAAAAAAATCATGATTTTTATCAACCTTGCTTTTGTCAATGGCTGTACTTTGTATGACGTTTATGGCTAATTCTTGATTCTGTACTTAATTCACGGGACTATTGACTTCAACCATTTGTGTAGCATGCGTTTCAATGATGAGCAGAGTATTTCGTTCTAGAAGGATAGTATTTTATTAGTAATACCATGGCTTACGACATTTATCCACTTATTGCTTGAATAATTGTTGAGTTGTTCAAAAATGTGCCTGTGCTCCTAAAACGTTCCAGTAAGCTTTGGTGATGGTGGCAATAATTTTTGCCCAATATTTGGGCTAGGGTACCAATGTTGTATTATTCCGAGACCAGAACCAGATTATTTACAAGCATAGAAATATACTTTTTTGTTTAATGAAAAGTTGTGTATTGTGAGTTCAAAGCAGCTATGTCCAACCCATGGCAGCCCAGTTGAAGGTTTTGTGTGGCCCAGTTTAAATGTTTGCTGATGGTAAAAGTATCCAACACACTGAGAATCTGTCTTATTTTGATAATTTTGAATTTGACATTTTAATGCAGGTGGTCATCAGTGCCACTTTATCACATCTGTTACCATTGCAGTTAGGATTCAAATGTTAGTTTATGCTAATTTAAGTTTCCTAAGATCAAAGTAAGCCATTCAATGTGCGGCCCTTAGCAACATGTCATTCAATATGTGGCCTTGGCCATGACAGTGACATAATTTTTGTCTCGGTAAGCCATTTAGGTTGGACATAGCTGGTTTAAAGTAAATAAATGATAGAATTATTTGAAAATTAAGCCTTGGTTTTGCATATCGGCTCACTTTCCTTTCTTTAATCAAGAACAATGATTAGCAAAAAGCATCGATACAAATTGCAAAAAAACATACGTAAACAAATGGAAAAGCAAGCAATATACCTCAAAATTGAAAAGCAAGATATATTTTTCTATCAGAAATGGTCATGTGACAAGGATGATACGCTTGGGGATGTCTTTATCACAATCACATGATATAAAACTTAAACTCTAAAGCCAAACGTAAACCCTGAATGTAGGCTCTAAAGTTTTCAAAACTTGACAAAAAAATGGTCCCGTCAAGAGTGCAACCTCTGCTTGCAAAGCCAAAGTAACAATGGTGAGAGCTAAACTGACAACCACTCCCAGAACAGGCATAGACACTTTTGACTACTAGGTTAACTATACTACTAGTGTCACGAACTCAGTGTTATAATTTGGGAGTCTGGACAAAAGTGGATACGGCTTGAACGGAGCTTTTGCCACTGTCATAAAAAAAAAACACTACTTAAAAATTGTAAATCACAAATGAAAGGGGATCATGGCAAACATGAATGAAATAGTCTCAAGACATTTCAGTTGAAAAACATGTTACAAAAACAAATGTTGAATGAAATACATTTACATAACACCGATGATGGTGGGCAAGCAATGGGTGGAGAGTTGAGGTATTTAGGGTTGTGGTGTCGAAGGTAAAATGTCTTGACTCCGACCTTTCCAAAATTTCTGACCCCCAACTCCTTAACATAAATTGAATGAAGTTTGGCTGTCAACAATTTTGTAGCTAGCAATCAATGGAAATCATGGGACACAGCAAGAATTCTCTGTTTCAATAAACTTTCAAAAGAAACACCATTTCAACAAGCATGAGGAAGAATCCTAACTTGGAGTGCAATGTAAAAATGATTTAATTGGACTTTTGGAGTCAAAGTTCGATAAAAAAATCTTACACCGACTCCACCCAAAAACGACTCCGATTCTGCAACCCTGGTGGTATGTACAGATGAACAGGTGAGGCATGCACAAAGGTGAGGTTAAAGAGGCAAAGGTAGAAACAGATTACTAAAATTTTAACAGTAATCCAATGCCGTACTTATTCGATTGTAAGTCGTGACATATAAAGTTTTTTTTCATCATTCTGTGCAGTTTACAATCCAGGGCGGCTTACATTTTTTCCTGAGCTAATTGAAAGGTCTATCCAGATGACATTCAGTCTTTTCTTGGCTATGTTTTGTCGACCAAACTGACACACCCGTCACAGAAGGGGTTCACATGCACGCCCGTCACAGTAGGGATGGTATTGTACAGAATGCAGTTGTGGTAAAGCATCATAACCAGGGTTGCCAATTAACCACGAAATGTGCTATTAAGTAGCATTGGGTAGCAAGTGGGAGCTGACTAGATACAATGGCTATTTGGAGAATAGAGTAGCTTGTGCAGTACAATCCACATTAGTTCACTTTTGAATGGGTAAAGAATTTGCCATGATATAATTATTTCAAACTGCTCTGTTGAATATCGGTTCTATTTGTTCATTTTTCAAGTGGTTGTTAACAATTGTTAGCGTGAGCATATATGTACCATCTACTGAGGATGTGTCAACTGTTGAAATGTAAAAATATGTTGACTTAAATATCAGCATAAAAATTGGTGGCTGCAATGAAAGAACACCATTACTTATTTTAATCATAATTTCAGGCAGATTATAATAAATGCAATTTTTGAACTCTTCTGTTGAAGCACTTGCAAATGTCATTACATCACTGCTGCTTTATCTTTGTTTGACTGGGTTTTTCTTGATAGGGTTCTGTGGTGCACAAAAACCTCAAAATGCATGGTTCTTGCGGAGTATGGAAAAGGTCTGGTCTTTTTCCAGCTCAGAAAAGTCAGGAAAAAAATTTTGGTCTTTTAGTATGGAAAAAGAAAATAATTATCCAAGACTTGGTTTTTTGACATGCATTTTCATATTTTGTTCAAGATTGATAATTTTACTTACATCGTGTTAATCATTATATTGTCTGTATTTGGCCTGGGTATGTCATTTGGAAAAGTTTAAGTCTGGAAAAGGTTTGGAATTTTGTAATTTGTATTCAAAATTACGTAGGAACCCTGTAAAGGTCACCTGGAATGTTGTTCACTGCTTTTTTTCATAGTCTCAACTCTCCATGCAGTGTTTTTTGTGTTCACACTGCTTGTGACTTGTACGTTTTAAACACATGTACTTTTATAGTCAAATTTTTAGTTTGCAATACCTCTACAAAATGCTAAGGTATTTTCTTTGTCTTTTGATAGAAGGTAGTCCCCACGCCAAAGTATATTGTGACATTGAAATTTTTTTGTAATCTTTTCCCAAAGAAAAAATATATTCAAAAAACACAAGTTTTATTTTACCTAGGCAAGGAGGTAACAAAAGACTTTTTCTGGGTAAAAAAAAGCTACTGCTTTTTCATCCAGATTTGCTTGTGTTCTGTACATTAAATATAATCCACGTTTTTGCACAAACATTTAGCCATCATGTAGACTTGCAATGATTTATTCACAGCATGCTTTCATGCAAAAACAGGAGATTACGATGATCACTTCAGTTCAAGAAGTCTTGAGCAGGTCATTGGTAATATTTTCCAAATTTGCAGAGGTTAGCAAACTTTTTTGGACACCATGCTCTCCCTTAAAAATTAAACAAGCCTTTCCTCTGCCTGCATCTGTAAGTATTTTCTGGTCTGGACCATGAAAGCAATACTTAATGCATGGAAAAGAATATCCATGTCTTTCACAGTAGGTCAATTCCACAAGCGACTTGCAATAATTGCACGCTCACTTTTGTGCAAAACGTTTATTTCCATACTTGTTGGTGTTTTACCATTGACATCCTCAAAGACACTTTTTCAAGTTTTTCCCAGTAGTCAGCTTTAAGGCTTGGTCAAAAACACGGCATAAATTTTCCGATATGTACTCCTCAATCATTTGTATGCCTTCAGCTTTACTCTTATATATAGTACTTAGGAAACTTTAACTGATTATTTAGTGGTGGATTGGTAACTGGTTCAACAAACAAGCTCCTAATCTGATTCGACTTTCTCTTTCAACTTGCTTTTCTTCTGTTCCTCACTTTGTACTTAAAAAAATATTTTGGCTGTAATGAATTTTCCATGCCTAAATATTGTCTTTTTTCGAGAGTGAAATTTCAAGCTGGTCTGCTTTTAGCCTGAAAATAGGCTCAAGAGATGTTTCATGGTCTTGAGGTGTATACATGCGTCAAAATATTTTTTATCTGGTAAAGAAAGTCTTTGCACTATTTTAATCTAAGTAAATGTATCTGGTTCTATCAATTGCTGTGCATTTAAATACTATTTTCTTATATGACTCTTCCTAAAGGTAAACCTGGTCTAGTGTGATTGCAGCAAAAAAGAGTCCTACGAACCTGCCATTGTTTTTAGCCACACAGTACTACTGTGATGCAGTTTCATCACCACTGTTTTGTTACTTTCTGGACTAGACCCTGGGTTCTTCAACTGAGGGTCATTAAAGCTTTGGAATAAGAGTATGGGTGTGGTAGTGACATACTGTTGAAAATCACTGTAATTGCAAACAAAGCTTTTACTGTTTTTTTGGGTTTGATTGTGAGTTTAGCTGAAATGCAAGTCTCATTCACTAATGCTAAAGAAGACACATCTAAAATAGTTTAAGAAACTCTGTTCTAGACACAAAACGATAATTGGCACTTGCTTGTGAGCTATTATTGTAATCAACATCTACAATACAGCTGAAATGCCCAACAACAAATGAAGGTTCTTGTTGTTTTGCAGAGCAGTATTATAGAGGAATTTACTTCCTCTGTTTTATAGTAAAATACAAACTTGGGGTAAAAAAAATCTTGTCTGGGGTAAAAAGCAACTAGTTTTTTTTTGCCCAAGTCAGTACTCCATTTGGGGTAAAAACGAACTAGCCCATAAAACTCAAAATGTAAAGTTACCAAATTTTTTATTGGTATGGGTATGCAGAGACATCATTACCAAAGTACTTGCCAACTTTGACATGTTTATGCTAAGTTCTTCTGAAGGAGTATAAAAGTTGTAAAATTTGTTTGAAACTTTTGGTCATATCTAATATCAACATCAATTTTATAAACAAAGCTGCAAACCTTACTTGAGGATTTAGGTTGGAACAAATATGTTGCAAACAATGTCTGAATGAATGCCTCTATAGCACCAATTCATTTGAAACTTTTTTTATTTTCAATAGTTTTTAAGGGGATACTTTTTTTTACCCCAACGTTGCGAAAAATGTTTTTTACCCCACTTGACTATATTACATTGCAACGTAAATAAAATTGCTATTAGTGGAACAAAAAACTTAAATTGATATATATCTTGTAGTTTGCCATTGCCCATTCATGTTAAAAATGAAACCATTTATTTTTCAATCTGGGTTTCTGTCTATAGATGGATCATGTAAGTTATTTCAGAGTCAAAACTTTACCAAATTCTCTAGACCAGGGGTCTGAAACACGTAGCCTGCAAGGGCATTTTGTGTGGTCTGTGATGCTTTCTGGGAATTTTCAAATAATTAACATTTGAAGTTATTTGGTTTATTCACTGATGGTTGGTAGTGCTCAGCTAGCAAGTGAACAAGTTTTTTTCAAACGAATGTAGAGACGGCTAGGACTAGAAATGATTTGCCTATAATGCATGGTACCTTTCATAGGAGATAAGATGTAAAAGCTGTTTCTGGTAGAGTTCAGGTACTGCCATGGTTGCTTCAGCATCATAATGCAGCTCCCAGGTTACTTTATAAGTCCTCATTTGGCTCTTGTAGTCATTTGAGTATGGCAGCCCTAGTCTAGATTCTAGACAAAAGACATATGTATACAAACAGGCCTGCAACCAGGGGGACAAGAGGCAGTTATCTCCATTGAAATTTTCAAAAACATTTTGAAAGTACCAAGAACTTTTTTAGTTGTTAGGTAAAAAAAGTTGCAATCATTTTGTCCCCCAAGAATATGAGCTGGTTGCAGCCTTGTATATAAATGTAATTTTAGATTGGTGATTTGAAATTGACACTTACTGTATGCTTTCATGAGAGCGTCATTAATAGGCATTATGTACTAGTTTTAATCTTGATAGATGGTGGCTTGTATTATTAACATGTTGGGAGAAGTTGTATGATATACTCTTACTTTGAAATCACGCGTGAGCCACTTTCTTGTGTCACTTTGCACCACCATAACTCGCCAGCCACTTGAGCTAGATAGCTGTTCAAACCTAAAGATGTTGGAAGTCCTCTTGTTTAGGTATTTCACATATTGAAGTTTTGGATTTTGGGTATTTTGTGGGTGACATCATGTGTTTAGGTTTACGCATTTTTAGCCAAGTTTACTGGGCACCAATGCCAGGAACCAATTTTTTGACTCTAGCTTTTCGGGGAAACTGTGCTGCAATACAAGTCTTCAGAGCCTTTGATTGGCGATGTAGCATTTCTGATTCAGAAGTTATGGCCCATAAACCAAAATTTGGATAACATAAACACACACACACATACATATATACACAGGTTCATGCGCTAGTACGATGCGTCAATAATATTAACAACATCCCCTTTTCATTAAAATGTAGCTAACTTGGGATTTATTCTAGTTTACGATGGGAACGATTTGAATCTGGCACATGTCTCTCACTGATGCTACCATGTGCATGAATTTAACAAATAAGTCTATGTTCAACATAGTGATATTGTAGCAAGTACTCTCCACGATGGGTGTAAGCAAGGAATCAATCAGCTAACTTTTAATAGGAAATCAATTTCACGTAAAATTACGCATCCTTAATCCTTTGTTTTTTATTCATTGTGATTTTCTATTGTGCAAAGTGCAAACACAACTGCATTTCATATGCCTGACTGGAATATTTTGGAAGGGGGCCGTTAGGTTACATTTTGTTGCAAAATGGGGTCACTGCAATGAAAAAAATTGAAAACCACTGATGTAGAGAGAGTGCAATGCAAAGTCCGGGAGTTTCACATGATAATATAAGAAACTAACTCTTGTGCAACAATTTGGTGTGTCACGTTTTGCTTAAACCAGCCTTCAATTGCTTGTTTCAGATTGCTACGTAGGCATCAATTCGACAAAGCACTAAACACAGTGTTGTGGTTGTTTTGCAACAATACTACACAATGTCAGCAGAGAAATGCAGTTGCCTGTGCCAAACTACCTGCACAGTCGGGAAATTAGAGACCTGCTATGCCAGCGTTCAACAGTTGATCAGTGTTAATGCTGAGTACTTACAACACAAAGGGGCCTGTCATGACAGCCAAGCAGACCCCCTGGATGTGCCCCTGTGCAGATTAGCTATGCTCACAGAAAAGTGAAACAACCCATTTGTTACGTACTGTTTGGAATTTTATTTAAATATGAATTTAGGACTCAGGATGCATAGAGTTAAAATGAAATTGATATCCTATTAACACTTTTAGAGCCGCCTGGTTTCGGCAATTTTCCCAAAAAAACAGCAGTTTTCGGTTGCCTTACCAACGCCCTAGCTCCTCCGCCCATTGCGCCAAAGAGCTGTTCAGCGGCTCAAACGGATCGGCCAGTCTAGATTGCAATCGAAAAAAATTTTTTGCTTGGGGATGCGGTTTTTTTGTGAGTGGCGTCATAAGTGTAGGACTTTTGGCCCACTTTGCCTGGCCCTGGGCGCCAACCGTTAGGTGGTAGAATTTCGCTGAAGTTTTTACTGGAAACTAGGCTACAATCAGAGTCTTTTGATATTTCGGACGACCTGCTGGGATTTCGGGTTCAAAAGTTGTGATGTAAGTTACTAAAAATATTTGACTAATTAGATAATTAATTAATTTGTTTATTTTAAATCATAAGTTTTGAACCAGAAATGTTAGAAAGTTGATCAAAGGCTCAAAAGACTCGGACTCGAGCCTAGTTCCCAATGAAAACTTCAGTGAAACACTTTGGCCTAGCGGTTGAGCCCTAGGCCAGGCAACATGAGCCAAAATGACCCTAAAACTACTTCACTTATGACGTCAGTCACAAAAAATCTGCACCCCCAACCAAAATTTTTTTTGCGAGTGCAATCTACTAGACTGGCCGATACGTTTGAGCTCTTGAACAGCTCTCTAGCGCAATCAGTGGAGGAGCTAGGGTGTTGGTAAGGCAACCGAAAACTGCTGTTTTTAGGCCGAAATCCACGTACGAATATACCGCAGACCGGCTCTCAAGGAGTTAACAGGGATACGATCGATCTAGAACTAAAAATAAGGATGGCTGAGCAAAAATTGATTTTAGTTCCTAAAAATAAAACCATTGTTTCTGTTTGCATGACTATCATCAGATCATATAAATGCCTATTTATCTCCAGGAAACATTTGCTTCAGCAATGTCTTATTCTCGACTTCCTTCTTGTAATCGCCAAGGATAACTTTTTCTCACTTGTCTTTTTCTTTAATCAAATGTTAAACCTTTGCTACAAAATCAGGTGTCCTAAGAATTCTAGCCAAAGTAGACAGCTTGCCTTACACTGCTAACAACAACGGCTGATAGTGTGCCACGTTTCTGTGCTGCAAGATTGTACTACTTTAGTGACATCACAAAACCTTATAGAATGTCTATGATGAAATAGAAATGGCCTGTATGTCTGTCAGGTATTGCTTTAATTGTTATGCTACAGAAAATAAGACAAAATAAGGACGCAACTCACAAACAAGGACATTTCTTAGGAATAGGGACAGTAACATTTTCTGAGACGTAGTAATGAAAAATCAGGACAAATCTTAGAAATAAGGACAGTATGGTAGCCCTGCCTATTAATAATTAGGGTATAAAGCAAGCCTGCACAACTCAGAATGCTTGAAGGACCAAATTGATTTGCATAAATCAGCTGTGGCCTGCAAAGTCTACTTCATTTCATAGGAAGAAATTCTGAAATGGCAATTATCCTAAGTCTGACGTTTGAAGCATTTTTTGCTGTTGAGAAAGTTTTCGAAGGCCACAAGAAAAGCAGGACGTATGTTGTAAAGACCTGGTATAGAGCAATTGCACGATCATTTTTGGCCATTACAGGCAGTAGGACATCTAGCCTGACAAAAAGGGGCTTGTCAGGGAAGGGCAACTTTTGATATCACTTTTCAGCATAAAACCAGAACTGGTTTACAAATATATCGTACCTGGAAATCGGCCTAAAACCAGCAGTTTTCAGTTGCCTTACCAACGCCATAGCTCCTCCGCCAATTGTGGTAAAGAGCTATTCAAATCCTTAAAAGATTTGGCAAGTCTTCTAGTCTGCTCTGGACAAAAAATTTTTGGTTGGGGGTAGTGGAATTTTTGTGAGTGACCTTATAAGTGAAGTAGTGTTTAGGCCATTTTGGCTCATGTTTCCTGGCCTTGGACATGGGGTAATGGTAATTGTCAATCCTAATCGATTGCAATCGATTACAGTTTTTTGAGCAATCGTAATCGATTGAATGGTCAATGGTTTATTGTTTCATATGACTCAGCCAACAAGCAGAAGCATCATTAAAGCCATCGCATACAGTAAGCCAATCGTTAGCGAACAATAGAGCAAATGAAAACACAATGGTACAATAGTTGATCAGTGTAAACAAAGAGGGGCGCTGTGTCATATAGGATTGGCGAAAGACCGTGGCGGTCATCTAGTCAACCAACCCCGTTTATCGTTTTTTGATAAGTGTTGAGAAACAACAGTTGGACATCAAATAAGCATAATGAAAAGAAAAACAAAAAAGCGAATGAACGCAGAACACGGTGAAGAAAATGTACAGGTGAAACCGCATGCCTATGTACACAGATGAGTGGATCGAATTTAAGTGAAGATTTTGGTGTGGTTAGAATATTTTTAGCAATATAAAAAAATTAAAAAATAGTACTTGTTACAAAAAACTAATTAAAGAGGTACAGAAGAAAAAAAGCAAAACAGAAAAAAACAAAGGGTGTACTTATATGTCGAGAAGTATAGAATGTGCACACAGAAAATATAAAAAAGTAAGTGTTCACAAAAAATAAGCAGAGTTACAGAATACTAGAATACACAGTATTTTGTTCTGGACAAGGGAAATGTTGCTAAGTCCACAATTGGAAATTTTTTTCATGTAGGAGGTGTTTCTTAAGTTTCCATTTAAAGGTAAAGGTGGTTGAAAATTTAATATCGTCTGGTATTGAAGACCATACTTTTGGGCCTATGAATTTAAGAGAACATTTTCCTG
>Ga0210059_1016655_pt1 | contig 10582 bp, 7 predicted proteins | sample Ectturendosymbi2_FD_188042 | JGI IMG/M metagenome (GOLD analysis project Ga0210059, IMG submission 188042) | Ecteinascidia turbinata endosymbiont from Florida, USA - Sample 2 (SPAdes) (version 2) | ecosystem: Host-associated > Tunicates > Ascidians > Unclassified | place: Key West, Florida... | reverse complement strand
TAGTTGAAACTCTGGTGAATGGTCTTCCATAAACTGAATAATGTGTGGTTGTAATTTGAAATAAATAGCTTTTTAATCAAAGTCACAATTGAAATTTTCATGGGTACACATCTTTTTGGGTCACCCTGTAACATGCAACTTACCAATAACACGAAACAATGAGCAGTATAACGAATAAACACAAACGCAAAACTAACTATCACGTTATAGGAAGTGGGTAACAGCACGCCACACAAAACACGTAGAAGTGTAAAATGAAAAACTCTGGGAGATGACAATGAACAACAACCCAACACATAGAGTAAAACCTACATAGAAATGCACAATATGTGACAAGTCAATAGCGTGAAGTAGCGATCAAATAATGTTAAACTTTCGTGGTGAGGGTTAGCAGGCAAAAAAGCGGTCAATAAGAGAAACTCAAAGAAATCCGGTGACGGATAAGTTTCACTCATGTTTTAAAACGTTGTAATAAATAGCCGGAAAGTTAGTGTTTTCATCATTCATAGTGTTGGAATAGGTGGGCGAAACGTTGGCAGAAAATGAAATAATCGCCAGAAGATCGAATTTATCTGCTTGATGTGAAACCTTGTGGCAAAGCTACGCACCATGAGCAGCATAAAGAACAGCATTTTGAAAATAATGTATTTATATATTTTTCCCTTCCTTTGCTAACCAAATGTACCTCTTCAGGTAGGCAAATGTACCTCTAGGGGCACATGTACCTCAGGTTGGGAACCTCTGGTCTAAAGGCACGTAGACGTATTTAACATTAGTGCGATAACGCATGCTTCAGATAAAAGCGTTTTCAACACGTCATAATTAATAAAATAAACATCAACACTTGTTGCGTCACATGGAAAAAATTTTGCTGAAAAAAAGTTTTGCAAACTGCAAATCGCACACCTTGAATCTTTCTAGTAAAGAACCACTATTTAATCCGTACGATTTTTTCATGCTGCCGCTGACGTCGAGTACTAAAACGTAATGGAAAGGAATTTCTTGCGAGTGAGAAGACTCTTGTGCAATAAGTTGCATTTGCACGTTGGCTGTCTGCGATAAAACGGAGGATTTGAACACGGCAAAGTAATATCCTTGTTTAATTTAGATGTGGTGCGTTCAAATCTCTAAACTAAATTTTCAATTGCCGAGCAACTGGAGAACTAGATAAAAAATATATTTGGGATCTTAGTGGCATTACATTTTCTTCGCACAAAGAATAAGAATAATAAGAGCAGCTTGAGAGATGTACAATTCGAAACAGCCATGATTTTTATAGTTATCACAGTTATCGTACTAAGTGGACCAAATTAAAGATTCGCATTTTGTTGCAAATGCAACTTTATACCACTGTAATTGAATTAGGTTGGAAAAACAAACTGACTTTTAGATTTGGTAGATGTTACTAATGAACTGTGAAATAAAGAACCTTTGCAAAGGTTAATTTAGTCCAAATGAAGCAACAGCAAGTCAATCGACCAGTTTATTTTATTTGTATTTTTCCTTGTTTACGATATTTTAACTCTTTTCTTTTGTTGGTAAGCCCAAGTTTTTGATTTTTAAACAAGTGCATAAATGAATTGAAACATAAACGGAGCAACTGATATCCGGGAAGAATTTGCATTACGATAAATGGCGAAAACTGCTCATTTAAACTTACTCAAGTTAAGATTTGGGAATTGTCAGAGATTTCTCGTAAAAAATAACCTGAAGCCCATCTGCATTCTTGTTTCGGCAAGCGAACGTCATGGTGAGAAGCTAAACTATGTAACTCTCACAAAGAATGTGATAATTAACAGCTATGAAAAAAAGTAAATTAAAAAAAAATCATTGGCCCCAAGTGAGCATAGCATCGAAATTGAGGTAAGAGGCACTTTTGTTCTAACCAAAGTGTGTTTTGCGAGAATAAAAAAATAATTTTTCTGGATTCCAATCGATCATGTCTTAACTTTTAGGCTCTCTTTCTCAACCACGTTTTAGTCAATAGTTTTCAACGAACGTCAATTGAAGATTCCTCTGAGATGAAAAATACTTTGATGATTTTTAAGCACTAGTGACCTGCAGCCTTATTTTATCTCTGCCATATTTCAAGTTCTTTGCCATATTTCAAGCGTATTTGTTCAAATCACTCACTTTGTGTGAGAAAGCCATAATACAACAATCCAAATGTGTAAACAATGTCAAGGGCGTTTTCTATCCTGACACTTTTAAGTTTGAGAATTTTGCTCCTTTCGTTTGCTTATAATCGAAGGTGCGGTTTCAGCGTTTATGAAACAGAGCAATCATGTTTCACACAAAAATTTGGTGTTTATGAAATAGAGTATTCTTGATTTGCACAAAAATTTCCTGTACGGCAATGTGAACCTTGAAGTCGCTCTTATATTACACAACAGTCAAAGCTTCTGAGAGGAGTTTGGTTGCTAATTAGATTCAGGACTTGACTGGGGAATTATTTAAGTTTTGATGAATTTAAGCAAACTTGATCATTTTCATTTTATGTTCGAAAAACAAAACAAAGTGCAACATATGTCCATTATGTGTGATTCAGCCAATTGCTGATTTTTGAAATTTTGCAGATGCCCATTTGCGGGGTTCTTGCAGTCGTGTGAAAAACCCGTTCTAAAAACTATTTTTCACCAACTGCACAACCAATTTGTCAAATATTGCAATATGAGCGATTTATATCCTTCGGAAATGTCCGTGGGCACTAACCAGATTTTCAGCTAGGCAGAAAGTCGAAGGGAACAAGCCGTACCTTTCATGAAAGTCGGTGCATCAAACCTCACGAAGAGAACGTCGTCGTAATAAAGGACAAGAAAAGGTTCAAAGACTTATCTTGCTGAGTCTTCATAATAAGTATTGTTTTAAGCGTCGACGTGATGCACGTCTTAGAAAAAGTTTGCCCAAGTCCTGTGAAAATTGCTTATGCATAGCAATTGATATTTAGGTGTGTTGATTGATGATAAAGGCAAACATATCAAATATTTTTAGTGTAGCTCTACCACTAATAGTGGGCGTATTCCTTGAAACGAGTTCATTTTTCTCAACAGGTTTTGGATCTTTCATTCATACCAAAAACAGGCTTGCTCCAGTCAGCAAAAATGGTTTGGAAAATTTTTTCTTGCCTCTACTTACTTGGTAATCTTAATAAACTTTACACAATGTTCACAAGAAAGAAATTTCTGTTTTTAAGTAAAACAACGTGAAAAGTAGATCATTTTCTATTGTAGCAAGTTACTTACGTGCTTGCAATAAACTTTGCAGAAGTATTCCGTAAGCAAAGGTTGGTCATATCGTTGAGACTTTGAGCCGAGCATAAACTCACTGCTGGACATATTTTTGACTGTTGACCAATGTTTTCTTGCTAAACAGGGATAAGACAAATATTATAGAAATGTAAGCTAAAATCGTCAACATTTATGTTCGCTTCACTCTGAAAAAGTCATTAAAAATCAATACACCACACTACATGTGCCTGACGTTGTAGAGAAAAAAGTTCATTGGTCGCTTAAAAAATTGAAGATGGAAAAACATAAGAATCTTGTACATTGTTTTGTATTCTTTGTGATGGTAAGTAGGATTTTTAACGAAAATTAAGGCTATGGAAATTGACATAACTACCTACTGCTCTGGTGATACTAATGATTCATTGACGAAGCGTTTGCATATTGCCATGTGATTCAATTGGTGTGGCCGTTACTTTTGCTGTTTTCAACATATACTCCTTTTTGCGCACCAATCCCACTGTAGGTCAACGTAACTAAGACTATTACTTTTATGTTGGTAAACCTGAGGGAAAAGGGTGACTGTTATGAAAACTGCGTTTTCCAGAAACCAAACAACATGTGTCAGGAATGCTAAGATTCAAAATCGAGCTTGCGGTATTATTTTTTGTTGAAAAGATCATATAAACAGCAGTTTATACTTTGGAACATTGTGCAGTTTGTTTCACGTCCACTTCCAAACACTCTTTACACAACGCGTTACATAGGTTTCATGGAGTTGTTTCTTCTTTTGGATTCATAGTTTTCCGAGCCATTCCAAACAACCATCGGAAACAATTGATGTAAATGTGAGAAAATTTCATATTCTTGCTTGACTTCGAATGGTAGAAAAGAATGTGATCTAGAAGTTCATTCGCCATGAAGGTTAATTTCCCACTGCGCTGTCAATAAGTACAAGGCTATATTGGGACCGAAATAAAGCTTGTTTCTACTTTATTTTAATTTCTGCGCAAATTATAGAAATGAAATACTGGCGAAAAACAATAAAGTTATGCCCGGCGTGTACCTTTTCGGTGCAAAGGAAAAATTATAATGCGGAATATGTAACTTTACTGCGTGTATGCTACCACGAAAACACAAAGTTTGGCTTTAACTGCGCAGCACATACTAAAAATTCACTTGCAGGAAGTGTGCAAGCCAAGTGTGATTAATCCACTTTGTATTCTTTTTGTAAGGATTGTTCAGTGGGCGCCTACCTCTTTTGCTCTACTTCGTGAAACATGCAGTTATTTTCGTGTGTGCTGCAAAGGTTGAAAGTCGTAGCAGCATCGCACGTAAGGTTCACCTTGCACCCATTTATTAACGCCGAGCGCCAGGTTGGGAAAGCAGCAAGCACTTTTGGTATGACCGGACAGAGAGATAGACTTCAAACCAGTCTAAAAGTAAAGCAAGCGCATACTCTACCCACTGTACCGCTCAGCCAGTTTTGAAACGAAACGTTGTTAGTTTCATTTCGAGGTAAATACCAAAGATTTTTTCGACAATAAACAAGTTAGTGTCAGAGGATCTTTTCAAGCAACACTGTTTTGCTCCATACTTTCCACGCACTGTATTTGTGGTTGTTGGAAACGCGCAAATATTGTGCCGAGTCTGTTCCAATCAACTTTGGTTTTGAAGTTGTGCTGCGCTTTCCACCCATAAAACCACAAATTTGGACACAATAAATATGGAATAGTGAGTTCTCAAAATTATGTCTTGCAAAGTCTTTTTCTGAATCTTTCCTGCGATTATCATTTGAAATTTCAAGTGCTAAAAATGACCAAAAATATTTTATTCAGTCTGTTTGCAAAACTACTTAAACTGTCCTGTACATTGCGCTGAGCACTCGATATTCGAACTCTCGCGTTGCAGGAATAAATACTCGATATTGCAGTAAAGTTTGCCTGTTTTGAATATAGGCTCAGTTTTATTTATTACATGATGTGTCATTTTTTATTACACCCAGCCCTTTAAATACTTCCTCGGAGACATTTCCCTGTTGAGCACCTTTCTTAACTTAGTCAGAAACACGTGAACTCTTGCATAAGTTTTGAAGCAAGTGAAGTAGCTCTACGCAGAGAATCAAAATTCTTGTATAGGAAATTGAAGTTGTTATGCATCGTTGAGAACGGTTCAATCATCACTGTTCAGAGAAGCATGCAGAAACGTGCACGTTAAAGCACAAAAATATTTTTCAATTTAATATTCTGCTTCGTGTATTTTCAAATATTTGATATGTTTTAAAATTAACTCCCGTTTTGCACTTTTTGCAGTAGTAATGGATGAACAAAACTTTGGCCAAATATCGCAGGTGCTTTTACGACAGAATTATGTCAAAGTTTTATGCTGAATCTTTGAAACGAGAGAACTCACTAAAACAATACAACCAAATTTTTGAACGTCTGCCTACTCACTGGAAAACTGCATCATCTGACCATCAAATATATGACTATTGCTCCTTACCACTTCGTTTCATGCACTGTACAAAACGCATCATGCTTACACAAGTTTTTGAAACGGTCTGTATGTGAAAAGTATTCGTATCAAATGACTGGCTGTGTTGGATGCGACACCGACACCAGAGACGTTTTTGTCTATAAGTTCTATTAATTGCCCTCGAAACAAAAGCAAAATCCGAAAACAGTGCTGTAAGTTAAGCACGTGGCCACACTCTCTGTTGATAAGGTCGCTAATATCAGCTATAGTTTTACCGATACGCAATTCCTCTGCATTGTTTTGGCTGATGAAAGGTGACGCTGAACTTTGGTTTTTACTGTGACTGGAATTCATAGAATAACGAAAAGCGCATCACCTCTGTTCAAACAACATGCGGCACAGCAAAATTCAGACGACGTGAAGGTTGTTCGTACAATATGCGAGACAAAAAAAACTGACCTTGTGAAAGCATTTGAGATGTAGAAATCATGCCATTCTTTTGTTTACTGCCTTGGTGTTAGAACGGGAATGACGTGCACAGTGCTATCGAATTACAGAAAACACATTTCGAAACTAGGTCTTCAGATGGAAGCTACTTTCGAAACAACCCTGAGGTTTGTCAAACCATTTGTCATATGAATCAATCAACTTCAATTTGGCGACAGTGGATGCGGTATAGGGAACCACATTAACATCTCAAGCTTTACTCGATGGCATCTTGCAATATACGAGTCAACAGTTAAAATTAGAGAAAAAATGTATAACAGCTGGCCGTGAACAATAAACTGAAAACAAGTCGTAAGTTTGGTAAACAGTGCACGGAGTTTCTGTAGATTCTTATTGCGAACAATATAGCCACAATTATTGAATGCATTATTTTATTCGACGTTTCAGCTTAGTCGTCAGCCATCATCAGGAATATAAATACAGTGTTTATTCCTGATGATGGCTTACAAACAAATTATTGTATTTACATTCCAAACAAATTATTGTATTCATAAATTGTATTACATAAGATAATTCTCTGATTTTTGTTTTTTTGATTTGAATTTGGATATACGTTTTAAATTATAGAGATGTTTTCCTCGGTGTTGACTTTACTGCGCAAGTTCCTAACATTGCCAAGAAAATAAAAGCTCATTAACAAATAGCCATTTGCCTTTCCGGTGAAAAATCCGCTTGGGTTTTTTTGAGGAACACAAAACAATCACGAAATACTTCGAAAATTATGAAAACTAGCATTTTTGAAACGATAATGAATTTTCATTTACACTCAGTTATCAATTACTTTCGGTTAGAATGTGTGCGTGCACCCGACGTTTTCCTTTCTGCGACGTGTGGAAGCCTATTTTTATGTGGTTTGTTCCGGTGTCATTGTTGTCGTCACGGAAAAGCATGGCTTCTGAGTGTGCTGTTATTCAAAGAGTTTTTCAAAGGAGAAGCTCAACCTTAGAGGTATACAGTAGGTATAGTTTTTCATTGTTTTGTCAAACTTGCTATTCCGTGGTTTCTAAATGCCAGACTTTTAAACTAAGAGAGATTGAAGATAGTTTTTTGATAAAATATTCCTTTTAAACGACAGTGATCATATTTTCAAAAGAAAACATTTAAGCGTCCGCGCAGTACATTACCTGTGTAGTGCGACATGGTATTGTGTTTGAATTGTGATTTGGAGTTTCATGGATTCATTCTAAACAAGGGAAATTACTGGGCATCGCGCAATTAATCATGACTTTTATCTCGACCGCTAACCTGTCACACCTTCATCGCCATCTGGCTTTTCCCTGATCCTGATTCACTCTGACGTTTCCACACAGTGTAATTCACAGTGTAATTAAAAAAAAACTTGTTTTTCAATTTCGCAGAATCTGCATGCAAGCAAACAGTTACCCAATAAATTGTGAATTTTTTCAGCAATGGCAGAATTAAAGCAATTAACGTGACAAACGTTACCATGAATATCTTGATCAGGTAAGATCAAGAATGTAATTAATTGAGTAGGATGCAGGATCAGTGCCGTAGAAGCCCAACTCTGGAACCTCCCCAAAATTCTTACAGGGGCCTCCTAATGGTGATTTATAAAAAAAGATTTCGACGTTATGCTATATTTCGAGGCCGAATGGCCTTCAACACAAAATATCCTAATTGCAGACACAATTTTGGCAGAACCAGGTTTTAAGGTTTGGGGGAAAATACATTTTTATGCGGGAAAGGTTTGATGTACAAAAAAGATTTGGGGAGAACTGCCCCCCGAATGTCCCCCCGTGTCTGCGGGTCTGGGCAGAACCGTCGCCAGATAGTCTTCCACTGGGGGGCTTCATGTTTGTGGAGGGGGCTAGACACTCTGAAAATATATATTTAATTAACAACATGAACAGTGCTTGCAGATTATGCAAATTAATTATAAATATTTTCCCGCAAATACCCATAATAGGCTCGTAGTTTCCAACTAAAATTTGTTCAGCGAGCTTAGCAACAGGAATTAGATCGTAAAATCATTGTCATTTAATTGACAGCGATTATTTAGCAGTCTTTCTTTTTTCCCTGCGTCGGCGCCCACAGGTCTGTCTGTGGTGACCCACCACATTTGCGGTTGGTCACTGCGCAGTTGTTGACCATCCATAACTTTTAAGGTACTTAGATTAGAATAAACCTTACGATATGCAAGTTGTTCTAATTGGATTAGGCTTTCTGAATTTGTATAGATATGTTGCATTTTCGTCTTGTTTCATGAGGTGCAGAACAAAAACTAGACCACAATTAGAAATTTCTCCACACCTTTTCTATAAATTTTTGTATACTTTTCTCGTCATCAACTACGAAATTCACAAAAGTATAGCATGCTTGTTTTGTTAACCAAACGTATGTTTGAAATACTGATATGTATGCATGTGTATTGAATACTGAAAGGTTATGGCATGCCATCAAAGGTTGTATCACAACAATGGCCACTTAGATTAGTTAATTGGTCACAGCAAATGTTGCTTGTTTTTATAAGCAAAAAACAAAAAAGTCCGCATGTATATTTTCCACAATGTGCTCTACGTACTATCTACTGTACGTAGCAGGTAACAATGCGGGTATATCATCAAAATATGCCTTACACCAAGGGACCTGACATGGGGAAGTGCCGCCCCGTGGCGAGTCGAAAAGTGCCGCCCTCCCAGTCAGTGGCATAACCAGTGGTTTGAGCCAGGGCGGGGGGGGGGTTCTGAATGGGGCCCGTTAGCCATCGTGTGGGCATGCAATAATTAGTTTCTGAAAACTCACAAACGTTACATATATATGGGCTTAAGTCTTCGTTTGTTCGCGCCACATATATTTGGTTGTAAGTCTTCGAGCATACACCGTTGGTGGTGAATCGCACATTCAATGACACGCTAACCGAGAGGCTGGAACAAAGGGTTCTCGAATAACAAAAAATGGCCATATAGCGAAGTACAAAGCAGATGTTAGATTGTAAACACAAATAACACAGGCATGGGCGCACGCAAAAATTTTTCCAGGGTAGGCAAAGCCGACATTCGGTTGTCCATTTCAGCCTGCTGACGACACAAATGCAAATAAATACTTGGAAGCTCTACTTGTTTCTTGAGCATCAGCATCAACCTGTGTCTTCCTTTCTATTAACTGCGGCGATTCTCGTCTACCCATATCTTCAACTTAAGCACTGTCTGTGCACACTGCACAAGTAACAAAAATCAGCACGCATTTATGTTATTTAATGGAAATCGATTTCGCCATACGGCATCTTCAGTCCAAGTAAATCAAAAGTAAAAACGAGTGGACGTACGCAAAGCAGTGATTATTACGAAACAAAGACAAAGGTTGCGTGAAAAACATTGAGCTAACGTTGACAGTACCGTACTGCAAATAAGCATTTAGAGTAAGCACAAACGAAACAGGACCAACTAGTAACAATAAGTTAAAACACAGCGGGAGGAAAGAGCAATAAATGAGAGAAGAAAAAATGGTGCGCCAAAACAAAAGTGATGACAAGAGCAACGTCTAAACAAGGCCAAGTCTATCATTTAATGCGAGGCAAAATAATTCTGTGCTTGTTGATGCTAGCGCTGATCTTGTTGAGCCACTTATCTTCACAAATATCAAGGTAATCCTAGCTAGGTTGTTCTACGAACGTGACTATAAAACATTCACTGATTTTAAGCTTTTTTTCAATCATGGTGTAGTAAAGGCACCTGCTCTTGGTCATTAGACAAATTGACAGTGTCCCACGAAGAGCGGTGGGGAATTCCAACGTTTCGAAAATTTATTTGAGGTTTGGCCAACATACTGTTCTCCGCATAATTTACAGTTTGCAACGTAAATATCGTAATTGGCGCAAGTTAGCACCTGCCTTAAAGGAAACAATTTGCCCTTTGAGTGCAAAGGAGTGACTTTAGGTACCATGTTTGCATCGTGCTTGCCAAATTTGCCACACAACGCACAGTGCCCGCATGGCCCCGAGTAACCTCTTTGCTGTTGGTCCGAAGCTTCACTGTGCGCCAGTGATCTGTAGTTTGTTAGAAGTTGGCCAACTGTGGTTGGTCTTGTATATGTGACCATAGCTTCGTTATTTAAAGTTTTTTCTTTCTGTGTTAGACGAAGCAGATTGGGAAAAGAAGTTGGCCAGACACTAATTCTTTTTATCACTAGGATTTGGTGGGTGCAGTCTATTTTCCCACTTGGACACCAGTGTAATCATGTCGTTCGTCATACTGACAGGAAATGGCTAGCAAAGTACAAAGCAAGAGCAGGTGCCTTTACTACACCATGTGGTGCACGAACATAAGATTGAAAAAAAGCCTAAAATCAGTGAATGTTTTATAGTCACGTTCGTAGAACAACCTAGCTATGATTACCTTGCTATTTGTGAAGATAAG
>Ga0210059_1016654_pt1 | contig 10583 bp, 7 predicted proteins | sample Ectturendosymbi2_FD_188042 | JGI IMG/M metagenome (GOLD analysis project Ga0210059, IMG submission 188042) | Ecteinascidia turbinata endosymbiont from Florida, USA - Sample 2 (SPAdes) (version 2) | ecosystem: Host-associated > Tunicates > Ascidians > Unclassified | place: Key West, Florida... | reverse complement strand
TCTCACCGGGTGGCATTCGCATTGAGCAGTTTGTCACAAACTGTGGTGGTGAGCGCTTGCCGTGCAATCACCTTTATGTCACCTCTGTAATCTTCATGTCAGTAACAGTGTAATGTTTGTATACACTTTTAATATATGTACTCCTTCTACTATATGCCCTCGCATTCCATAGACTGGCACTTACTTGACGTTGTGCATGCTATACATGCTATACTGAAACAGCGTTATGTCACATCAGTAGCTGGTCAGACATGCAGCTTCAGTGGTAAGGCGGTGAACGGAGGCAGCCAATATCTCTGCCTCAATGACAACGTTCCATTGTTACGACATAGTTAGGCAATTCTATCCTAGTGATATGGCATCACCGGCGTGACCGAGAAGTCGCGTTGGGAAAACTTGCTATGAAAATGTGTGGGCTACAACAGGATTTTGTGACATGAAAAATCTACCAAGAAGCCTCAGCAGACATGCCAGGTCAGAAAATAACACTCAAAACCAAAATTGCTTTAAACACTTTTGGAAGCGCAATGACATACTTTGACTTTGAACGAACAGCGGAGACTAAATATCAGCTTCACAATGCTAAGAGGTAAGGGAAAACCGAGAGATTTTGAAAGACTTCATGTAAATTGCTTCCCAGCCAAACAGCAATTAGCATTTTGTAGTAACGATGAGAGTTCGATTTCCTCTCATCGTGGCAACTATGTAGAACTTTTACATACTCTTGCTGCGAAAGGTGAAAGATTAGCTAGACATTTAGAGAAACTACTGCGTTTTCTGGCTTCTCAAACATAATTCAGAACGATTTAATTGCAGCAATAGGTGATGTGGTTAGATATGATATAAAGGAGATAAGTGCAGCCCCATTTGTTGCTTCAGAAGTAGCCGAGTCCAACCGATGTCACAAACAAAGCTCAGATCTCTGTCATTATGTGGCTAAAAGCGAGGTGGCTTGTGAAGTGAAGGAAGCGTTCTTGGGATTTGATGATGTGAGTAATGACAGACGAGCCGCTGCTATCTTTTTTAGTTGTCCTTCCTGTTTCTATTTATTCATGTTGATGCTCGCTTATTTTACATGGAGAACAGCCAGTACTATTTCGTCAGTTTGTGAAGAAAATTGGTTAGTGTTGCTGCGCACGAGTGCGCGGCGTTAACCTGCCACGTTGTGTGCAGACGTGTTGACATACCGGTAGTTGCTTCATTCAAGCTTCGAAGTATGGATGTGCGTTTGGGGGCGAATGAAGTACCCGCGGATGCTGTTCGTGTGAGGCTGTCGTATTCTAGTAACAAAGGTGAGGACCCTTAAGATACGCCTACGGATGAACATAGTCGTGCAAATGTGCTCCGTGTTACTTCTGATTGCTTGTTGTGGCCGCATCGTATCCTTGTATTGAGTGGGTCGCTTTTTGTGCTTCGTATCAATTGTGTTTTATACATCCTTCGCCAGTGCGTTGAACCTCCGGTTCGATGTAATTTTAGGCAGGGACGGATGAAGTCAATTGGTGCGTGTTGTTGCGCACTAGTGATCTGCAGCACTTCGCGCAGTGCTTTTACTTTGCACACATCAGGTTTTTTTTAAGGAAAATGTTAGGTACCCGGTGTGAACTTGTAGGGACCCGATTTCTCTGATTCTAGGGACCCGATTTTCCCTGGTTCTAGGGACCGGATGATAATTTCTTCTGATTCTAGGCACTCGATTTTCAATTATAGGGACCCGAATCGGGTCCCTAAAACACCTTAAAAAACCTGCATATTTCATTGAAGTTCTCTGCAGCTGCCGATCATACTGATGGTCTGCATTCTCGATTGGATCACTGCATGCATTCTAAACATATGCATAAGTTGTAAGACTGTTTCAATTTTCAGTAAAGCCGTTAAACAAGTAGTAGACAAGTCACTTCAATTTGGTCCTCCTATATGTTACTTTTTTTCAAATCTAGAATCGCCATTGTGCCTATATGTGTGTAACAAATTATGATATGGGATAGAAAGCATAAACAGTAGTCATTCTGCAATCAGCCAGTTGAGTGGTGATTTTATGCTACTCCATTCAATTCATACACTCGCAAATTTGGCTTAGAAAGAGACCGAACCTCCCCGAACGTCACTGTAAAAAATATATATTCAATACAGCGAATTCAGGGCAAGCGCAAGTTACTCAAAAATCCTGAATGTAAAAAGTACAGTGTATTGAATACAGTGAAAAATTTCAGGGCAAACTCTGTTTTTCAGGGTAAGCGCAGAGTTGCTCAAAAATCTTTATGGTAAGAAATGTACTCAACACAGTGAAAATTTTGCGGGAAAACTCTGTTTTTGAAAGCAAGCGCAAGTTGCTCAAAAATCTTGAACAGTGAAAATATTTTAGATGCAGTATATTCAGTGTATATTCGCTTGGGGTGATTCGTGTAATTTGGGCTAGTGTAGTGTGTAATATGGACCAAAGTCGTGACTGGTCATAATGACTTTGATCTGGACCAAGTCCTCGTTTTTTTAATGCCACGTTTTTCGTGCTTCTTTTAGAACTCGTCTGTTATTCGTTGTAGCATTGATCTTAACATCAAATTTAAGCTGACTGGCTAAGGTAGGGAAATTTTTTAGTAAGTTTCGTGAATGCAGTGTGTGCAATTTGGACCAACCCTGGTGGCGGTTTGTGTGATATGGACCGGTGTTACAAATGACAATATTTGTATAAAGTACTTGGAAAGTGTTTTATAGGCTACATTTATAGGAATATCGTACAGTACTGTACATGGTACAATCACAGTATACGAATACGATACAATACGTATAGGCACACTGGCACATGCATTTTGAGTGCGTGTTTCATTTTCAAAGAGGTGCAGTCTTTGGTAGAAGCGGGCCGCACGGACGTGGAGATTGCTTGGCCCCTTTAAATGCATTGTTCAAGCGCACAGCAAGGGCATGTGCAGGGAGTCAGACCCTTCGATCCGGAACTGTTGCTTTTAACCTTTGCATTGCGCCATTGATGTCGCGTATATATTTGCATCAGTAAAGGTGATTACCGTAAAGTTTCTTGTCTGGGAGAACACAACAGGCAAGGAACATCACCCCCTTGAGTTAACAAGCAAGGCAACTACAGAATTTGCCTATAACTGCACCTCTAGGGGATTGCTTAAAGAACGTTATTGCCGAAATGACGTCATAAGCTAATTGAAATGCATGTGAAAGATGCCATCGGGACCGAACAAAATGTAACGTTATAGGCGAATTGACGTTACAGACGAAGCCGTTATAAACGAAATCAACTGTATAGAACAGATTTACAAGAGGTTTCAGGCCCCATTCGGATTAAACTAAAAAAGTTATTTTCAGGCAAATTTTTTCCGCCCCTCAGTAAAATGCCTTCCCGTACGCCTATGATTGCATCTACACCAGGGTTGGGGAACCTATTTACTATCACGGACGGCATGAATTGTGCATTATTGCTGGCGGGCAGTGAAATCAATTCATTTTTTCATAAAATTCTACCTTTTGCTAACTATGGGGAAGAGTGACCTCTCTTGACGTTCTATCGAAACCTGCTTATCATGGAGCCTCGTTTTGACGCCATGCTGTACTCCAACTGAGGTAACGAAATTCTGATGCAGGCCATATCAAATGTTTACGCGGGCAGCAGGGTTCCCCACCCCTGATTAATACCGTCCGGCTTTTTAGCATCTGCTCTTTTTTCGGAACAATCCCCATCTATACATAGGCACACGGCGGTGGCAAGCCAATCAACGCTTACAGCAGCATCCACACAATGTTGCCTTTAGCAATAACCAGGTGCGGACGCGTTTTCAATTGGCAATTTTTAAAGCACGATAGCTCACGTTTTCTTTCCTTCTCCATGCCACAACATATACTACATATTTTTAATTTGCATATTTGAAACGTATTCGTCACCCATCGTCGTCGAATGGATGACGTTGCCGTCCAAGACTATCTGCAGATTGCCGACGCCACCTAGTGCGGCGGACGTAACCAACATTTCCATGCAGGCACGTCGTGAAGTGGGAATATAGGCGGGCTGATCCCCTTAAATTCATATAAATTACGTCGAAACAAACTCTAGTCTCCATTGCAAAACCATATTTAATTCATTGTATTCTACGAAGACCGCTCAAACAAGCTTGAAGCCACCCTCGTCTCTCAATGCTGTTGCTCTGGCAATGGATCTGTTTCTGCCCAGGCCAGCAAACAGGGCTGAGAATGGGCCCAAAACCAATTGACAACTACTAATCTCAGCCAACACCACAGTTACCAATGAAAACGTTAAAAGTTGCCCCAAAAGAATGCGTTTCTGATGTAATCTAGGTGATTCATACGGAATGAGTTAACCACGAAGCTATGCATTCCGTTGTCGATAGCACATTTCGTTTACCATGCGTTAAATCTCATTCCGTGGTCGGCTTGAGCTATCTACGGGTTTGAAATTGCAACAAACGTGTTAAAACCACATGGTCATTGGTCACTATCGTTATAGCTTTTTACACACTGCACTGTCGTTCAATCAGGGCATTAGTTCTGACAAGAAACACATTTGCGCACCTTTATGTTGCAACAATATGATGCAAACCTATTGCGGACTCACGGCCTGCACTAGCAACAGTCCTGGAACTGTTTTTTTTCGCTTTAGAGCAGCTAAGTCCAACCCAAACGGCTTACTTGGCCAAATATTATGTCACTATCTTAACCAGGGCCGCACATTGAGTGACATATTAATGAGGGCCACACGATGAATGGCTTACTTTGATCTTAGCAAACTAATTTAGCTTAAGCTAAGGTACTGAAAACGTTCAAATCCTAACTGTAATGGTAACAGACGTGATAAAGTGGCACTGAAGACCACCTGCATCAAAAATGTCAAACTCATGATTGTCAAAATAAAGACAGGTTGTCAGAATATGGAATACTTGGCCTCACAAAACTTTCGACTGGGCTGCGTGTTGGACATAGCTGCTTTAGAGGCTTCTAGAATCGTGCTTCAGTTACGAATGTTTCATACGGCATTTCTATTTCACTGTTGCTTTCCGTTTTAAGACTGCCATCAGGCATCAAACAAACGGACCAAATCATGTTGGAGCCGGAGCCAGTAACTTTAATATGCCGGAGTCAAAAAGTTTGGATGCCTGAAAAGAAACGTTCATCGATAAGTTAACAAACTCATTCACGCCGCTACATTTTGCTAACGCAGAAATTGCAAAAATTGTAGCTCACTACTGACGTCTGGCGGCAAACGATGAGGTTTCGCTCTCGTCATCGAACACATTCAACAGCTGCGATTTGAGTTGATTTTATTTGGTGATGGCATTGCAGCAGGAACAAAAGAATTAGTGTAAGGTCTTCTGGACATTTAAGGAACCGGAAGGTTATCGAGTCGACCAGTTGTATCACTTAGCTGGTGTGCAAAATACCGTTGTTTTTGATTTGATAGAACATTGCTTTTTCTTCGTCACAAATTATGAGCACAACAGCGCTGGTTTTATCAGGAGGAACACCAAAACTTAGATGTTTCCAAATTGCAGTTTCAACACCAACAGTGTGAGAATGTCTCGTGCAGAGATATTTACACGCGAACCACTCGTATTACCGAGTTTTTTTATATTGACGCTTTATATTGACTTTTTTGTTCTTTTGGATGAAACTCCAGTAGCACAGCCAGAATGAGGCCGAAGAGGTCATGCCCCCCCGGAAAAAAACTTGCTAAGATTTTTACTGGGATTTTATATCAATTTTCAACTGCTAGAAAATTAACGTGAGGAACAGTCGGATTCAGAGCGACGTCATTGACTGACAATGTCATTGCTGGCCCCTCCCGAACAAATTCTCGGCTGCGCTATTGTTAAAAAAGGCCTAACTAAGTGCTAAAAAATTTTGCACATCTCACAACAAAGCTCATTGAAGGGAGACATGCATTGTTCAAATACTAGTTGGTTACTTCCGATGAAACCACCAAAATACACAATTTTACGCCTATTGATATGAGACGCGTAAAAAACGTGGTGGTTTGCGAGGTGTTTGCCATCCCATCTGCACTTTTCTCAGCTTATCTTCGCAGATTTCAATAAAACTTATTCTTCCCGATATTCCTTCGGAAATGACGTCAGTTGCTGCTTTATAAACATCGATAGCCAGTTTGTAAGCATCTTTTGCTTCGTCTAACAGCGACAAATCTTTGTAAAGATCACCTGCATCTTCAAGCACAAAACCCATGATCTGACGTTTCTTCGCTTCCTCTCCGAAGGTACTTATTAATGTGTTGATGCAAGCTTCCAAGGTCACTTTCGCACCTTCAAAATGATCTGCTAAAACCTGACTGGCAGCAAGATAACGAAGCGCCTCCACCTCGTGCATAATTTTTGCTGTGTCGTAATCGGGTTCCACAGTGACGTTGTACATGTCTTCAGCAATGTCCGCCATCATTGGAATCACGTGACACAACAATGTGGTTTTCAGACCAACTTTTTCCTTAACAGTCATCTCATTGGCCTCCCATATTCGGTCCATACATTTTTCCAGCCCATGAAGTAAAGACTTTTCCTCGTCTTGAGCGGCTAAAGACGCAGCCGCTATGCACAAGGCGATGGTTTTGATCCAGCCTTCAACGCTGGACGGCTCTGCATCAGCCATTATCCGAAATTGGTAGTGCGATGATGGTTTAAAGGATTGGATTACGACCGAGCATAGGCTCTGGATGATCGTTTTTGCTTCACAAAATTTCCCGGACAAGAAGTAAACCTGATACTCATCGAGCAAGTTGGGAACTTGCTTTAATGACGAAGGTGGTTCTGGTGGACCTGACAAATCAAAAACAAAAGTGCTTCAGTATAAAAAATATGAAGTAAAACATTCTGTTTCAAGTAGAACAACAACGTCGATACGTCTATTATAGGTAGTATGGAATATACATACATTCTTTTAATGCTGTCAACTTATTCACAAACTTTTTATATTTTTAAATCCTTTTTATGCCGCCATCATAACGATATTTTTTTTATAAATTCGGTTTTCAAGCAATTTGAATACCCGGGTAGGATCTATCGCATTACAAGCTTTGATTTTTATTGTCTGAAAATATAAAAGCGACTGAGACTGCTTAATTTCCATTGAAGACAAAACTTCCGTCATGGCATGATCAGAACAACCTAATACGTTTGTTTCCTAACGCACTACTGTCTAAGCTAAATTGAACATTGAAGAATCGTCGTCAAATTGAAATTTAGAACAGAATTAAATGGGCTGGATATTTATTATATTTATTGTATGTCTGCTTCAGACTACATCCCCTTGAAACAAATCAATCGTTTTATTGGTGGTTGCAAAGGGTTGGATCTCATCGCTCCGTCATGCTTGAGTACAAAAACTCGGCGCGGTTCATTCACATTGAATGCTGCACTAGAGGCGAGAAAATGACAGCACAGGGCGTGAACCGGACAGCTGCAAGTACCGGTTTTCACGTTTTCGTTATGACGCATCTGGGAATCGAACCCAGTCTACCAGCTTTGGTGGTGCGTGCTCAACCAACTGTACCCTTGGTGTGCTGTTTCATAGGGGAATTTATAAACGAAAAAGGGTTGAGACTTATGTACAGTAGAAACACTCAGTGCTTTTGCTTTGTTGCACAACATCTCTTTTGATAAACTCACAGTTCAATCAAACTGTTCTTTGAAATTTTATCAGTGCATCGAGCACTGGTCGAGGAAGCCAAACGATATTCCCCAGAGGTCGTTGGCATTTCTTCTACTAAGCGTTGTGGCTGTAACTCTGTAGAGCTGTACGGTGGGAAGGAACTCTTACTACTCCACCGTTGAGCCAGAACGTTCGCCTAGACCGGGGTGGGATACTTGTAAGCCTTCATCGGGCAAGTTATGTTGATGAATGTAACCTACTAGAAGTAAAGGTTTGCATGTTGAAGTTGATAGATTGCTGCCCTGTGTTTGATACAGGTATGCAGCCCGAACTCAAATGTGCCCACAGTGCGTGGAAGAAACTAATGAAGGATGAAAGTTAACAAATCCACGATACTTTTTGGAGACTTAAATGTACACGTTGGAAAAAATACCGTGGTATACTGTAGAAGGCTGGGATTGACCAGCATGGTGATGTTGAATCAAATGACAACGAAATTATCCCACTGCAACTGTGCTGTAACAACAACACTGTGTAGTCTGCGAGTATAGGTATGTATCCTAACTCACTGTGCGTCACGAACACTTTCTTCCAGCACAGAGACTTGCACAAGCACACCTGATGCATAGACGCTTTGGGTCAGTGATCACTCACAGAGTTCTGCGTAGTTTCAGTTGACTTGCTTCAATCAGGTTTGGGTCTATACGTGTCAAAAGGCGTGAAGCATTGTCGACCGATCACCACCTGGTGGTCTGCAACTTACGTCTGATTGAACCAGCAGGGCCTAGCTAGACAAACGTGTAGGAATTGGTCTTACGGAATAACGTGAGAGGCCCTGGTGGACAATGACGTATAAGATACCTTTCAGGGGCGTACCAAGGTTAGATGGCGCCCAGGGCAAGAAACAAGTTTGGCACCACTGGGAGCAAATGTACTCTATTGAAGGAAGTACTTGCGACATTGTTAGGACTTTTCGGCGCCCCGTCGTGATTCGCCCCCCGGGGTTTTGTGCCCTCTTGCACCCCCTCGGTACGTCCATGAGGCCTTTGCAGACAGTGCATCATCTTTGTTCTGAGACTAAACGGAAAGCACAGCGGACGCGGAGATGAAGTGACGACTGTTCTGAGCTAATGTAGGTTGATCTGTTGCTCGGGTACGTTGACGGAAACGACTCAGTGTGGCGAATAATGACCAAATTGTCCCCATGGTGGAATAGGAAGGTGAAAGATGTTTTTCAAGCAAAGAAAGTAGCCTAGGGCATGGCTTCAGAACAAAGCCTAATCTTTTTTGAATGCGCAGTAAGCTGATGCGCGAAAGTCCGCAGCTCTAACGACAAAAAATTCCAAAAATACATTGTCTGGAGCGTTTCCGGCATAAATTAGAATCCAATTACGAACAAACCAACAAAGTGTTATTGCAAACCATCCGGCGTGTTCGCGGCAAAAAATATAATATTGCTAGATCCATTAAAAGATCTAAATGATGTCTTACACAGCAATGAGGAGGACATCTTTGGCAGATGAAGATCGTATTTCAAACGTTTTATGCACCCAGTCACTGTAACATCGTCGGACACGTAGGAGGTACATTTAGGGGAGGAAAATACCATCACTGCAGCCGAAGTACTAGCTTTCCTAGCTGTCAAATCAATGCAGATTCGGAAAGCTGCAGGCTGCTAGATGATGCAAACTGACCTGAAATGCTCAAATCCGTGAACAGTGGAGTTCTTTGGTTGAACCTTGTTTGTCAAGAGGGTTGGTGTTCTGGGAGACCACCGAAAGATTGGCAAACTGGGGTTATCACCCCCATTCACAAGCAACTAGACAGACAGGAGAGAATGCAGCAACTACCTGTGCATCTCACTCCTCAGAGGGATCGGCTGTTGCCGGGCCGTGTGGAACCAAGGCCAAATTGGTCCAAAAGTGCCTGGAACGACTGCCATAAGGAACAAAACACGAATAGCATTGACCACCGCAATTCCTACCGGTCTGGGGATTTTCTTGCGGTGAAACAATCCCAGATCTCTCACCGAATCAGTGCCATGATGAGATATGAGTTGTAATAAATTTGCATGCAACGAACATTCGGTGTTATATGGAGGGCCGGTCCGCAAAATAATGCCAGGCTGAAACCGTTCCGCAGTGCGAAAACGTTCCCCGACCCCTGCCTTAGTGAATGCACTAACGTGGAAAAGTGTATGCCGAGTGCCTTGAAAAACGGTGCTGCGAAATAATTGAACCAACGCCGGATGATGCCCAGTGCGATTTTATTCTTGGCCGTACCACTACAGACCGAATTTGCCCTCTCCAGCAATCTTTCAAAAAACATTGGGAGTGTGCCAAAGACGTCTATACCAGTGATGGGATTCGCACCGGTTCGCGGAATTTCTTTTTCTTTAATCCCGAGAACCGGTTGTTGGCTAAAGTCAGGGGTTCTGAATTTTTCTCCAGGAATACCTTTCACTTAAAACTTATTTTGGCAATCCTCTCATAGACCTGTTACTAACTTTCAATAGTGAAAAACAAGACTAAAATCAGGTTCGACTAAAATCTCGCTCGAACGAGACTGTGATAATGAGAAAACCTCTGGAGACTGTGATAATGAGAGAACCTGTTGTTAGTGAGTCCTGGAGTGAGAGAACCTGCTCTTAAAAAATTCGAAACCCACCACTGCTCTACATCTGTTTTGTCTACTTCGAGAAAGCATACGACAGAGTCGTCCCTCGGGAAAAGCTTTGGGAAGTTCTGTGGAATGTGGTGTTAACGGCCGCCTGTTGGCAGCCAAGTCATTGTACTGCTTTCTTGCTCACGTGTGGGCGGAGCTAAATATCAATTTTTCACAGTGGGTGCTGGACTCCGACATGAGTGGGCGCTGTCGCCAGGGGCGTAACGAGAGGGAGCAAGGAAGAACAACGCCCCGGGCCCCGAATCGCTGGGGGGGGGAGATCGGCA